>Ga0209347_1000125_pt1 | contig 220186 bp, 168 predicted proteins | sample AutmiccommuBRH23_FD_187382 | JGI IMG/M metagenome (GOLD analysis project Ga0209347, IMG submission 187382) | Deep subsurface microbial communities from Mt. Terri, Switzerland - Autotrophic microbial communities BRH/23 (SPAdes) (version 2) | ecosystem: Environmental > Aquatic > Deep subsurface... | reverse complement strand
TTAACACTATTTGCATTATCGGCGTTGTGCCTAAAAAAGCGCCAATCGAGACGCGACGAGCGTAGTTTGGTTATTCCAAATGAGTGAGGAGCAACGACGAGTGGCGCTTTTTTAGGCGCAACCCGCAGGGCTGGGGCCATTTTCCCGCCCAGCTTCGTTGTCAGTCGTTCATATAGGCCCACTATGCTTCTCTCCCTCCGCCTCTCTGGCCGATAAAATGGCCTCCAGCGACGATGATGCAAATAGTGTTAACAGGCCCTAAGTGATGGGAAGGGCAAGACGCCTGCTGGCAACGTCTTGCCCAAACGTCAACAGAGCCTAGGGGTCGATTCTGGATATTTTTGAGCCTTCGAAAGTGAGGTTGTACATCAGCCCTTCGTTGGAAAAAACAAAGCCAATAATCGGTTCCTGCAAGGTGTTGCTATCCAGTGCGCCGCCGGTTCCCAGGGTGGCAACTGCCACACTGCCGTCAACGCCCGCTTTCCAGCCTTCGGTTTGACGGAAGCTGTCCAGCGCAGCATCCGTCATAAACAGGATCACCTGGGATTTGCGCTGGGCACCAAGTTGAAAGCCAATGGAGGCTGAGGCGATGTTGTAGTAGCCCTCCGTCTGGCCGTCCACCAACAGTTTGCCTTCACCGTATTCGCCGCCAACCCCGATGCCCGCCTTGACCACCCGGGGAAAGATAAGGATACCCTTGGCGCGCTGGGCCAGTTCCTTGCCCGCTGAACTCTGGTCGTAAAAGTCTTCAAGGGCCTCCTGGCTGTGGAGGTCAATTTCTTGCTTTGTGGCGGCGTTGGCAAATCCTGCCGCCATGAAAACTACGGTAAAAATGGCAGATTTGGTCATCATGTTCATGGTTATCTCCTTGGGGTTTGCTGCCGGAAACAAAACCGACCGAGGCACCATAGCTTGCCGCTCATATCGGCTCTTTCCGTTGTGCTGCTTGCAGGAATGTGACTGGTGGATTGACATTTAGTTCTCGGGGCAAGCGGTGTTGGCGTAAAACCCGGGCGGCAAAGACGGCTTACCCAAGCCAGGCAAACACCAATAGCAGGCACAACAGCCAGGCACTGACAACCACCGTGCCCTGCTGCCAGAAGCGATTCCAGCGCCGTTCCCGGCGCCGCCAGCGGTGCTCCTTGATTTCCGCTTCCAGGGGCGGCAAGGGTGGGCGCTGCAACAGCCGTTTGAGTCGCAGGGACAGATAGCGGCCAGGGTGGATATGGGGCAGCGCTGCCACGGGCAGGCGGCGACGGTATGTCACGGCGACTGCCACCAGGGCCAGGGCTACTGCCAGGGGCCAGATCAGTGACACACTGGTGTCGATAGCCAAGGTGGCCAGCTGATGGCTGCGCAGCGGCGGCCACAGCCAGGGCAGCAGCACCGGCAGCAGGCTCAGGACAACCCAGGGATACAGAAGTCCCGGTTTTGTGGCTTGAATAAATTCAATGGGTTGCGAGCGATACATCAACCACATGGCCCGCCATACCAGCACTGCCGTGGCCACCGACCCCAGCGTCAGCAATGGCAGCCAGTGGGCGAAGGCGCTGTCGCCAACGCTGTCCTTGAGCAGCACCTTCACTGCCGCGCCGCTACTGAGGGGCAGGCCGGCGAGGGCAAGGGCGGGGATTCCCATCAATAACCAGTGGTACCAGCGCAGCCGCTGTACCGCAGCCAGCCCTGCCCCGAGAAACAGCGCCCCCTTGGCGAATCCGTGGTGCACAACGTAGAGGCCCAACAGCAGTGCCGACAGCGGGCGGCCTTGCGGGTCGCTCCAGGCCACGGCCACGATGGCCAGCAGATAGCCCGCTTGACTGACCGACGAGTAGGCCAGCACAGTCTTGGCGCGGGTCTGCACCAGCCCCACCAGCACCCCGAAGAAGATGCTGGCCAGGGCCACTGGCAGCAGTGTTTCCGACCAGCTGCGCAGCAGCGGGTCATCGACCGGCAAAAAGTGCCACAGGCCGAGTATGCCCGCCTTGATCATGGCCCCGGACAACACCGCGCTGGCCGCCGCCGGTGCCGCCGGATGGGCCAGGGGCAGCCAGATATGCAGCGGCCAGAAACCCGCCTTGATACCGAAGCCGATGACCAGCAGCACCAGGGTGACACTGCCCACCGGTACATTCTGCCAGTGGGCCAGGGCCATGGCGCCGCCACTCTCGTGTACCCGCACCATCAGCCCGGCGTAGAGCAGCATCTCCCCCAGTACCGCCAGTTGCAGGTAGAGACGCCCGGCCTGGCGTGGCCCCGGACCGCCCTTGTGCACCACCAGCCCGTAGGCGCTCAGGCTCATCAGGGTAAAGCCCACATAAAAGCTGGCGCCGTCGAGGGCGATGACCAGCAGCAGGTTGCCTGCCAGGGAGAGCTGCCAGAACACCCAGAAGCGCAGCAGGCGCGGATGCCCCCGTTCACTGCTGGCGGCAAATACTGCGGCGACACTCCACAACAGGCCAGTCAGGCCGAGGAAGGCGCGGCCAAGACCATCCTCAATGCCCCAGGCTGCCCCCGGCCACAACCAGGACAGGGGTAAGGTAGCGGGTGGCCAGAGGGTCGCCACCAGGGCGGGCAGGGTGGCGAGCCACAGCCAGGGCGCTGCACGCTGGCGCCAGCCAAGCAGCGCCAACAGCGCCAGCACAGGTGAGCCAGCCACCAGCAGCCACCATGCGCCGCTCACGCGCCGAACTCCCGCGCCACGATCAACCGCGCCCAGGCCAGGGGGCTGATATCCGTGCCGGCAAAAATGCCCGCCAGCAGTGACAACAGGGCGGTAAACAGGGTTGGAACCAACAGCATCCAGTGGGTTTCGCGCCACCCCGGCCGGGTTTTTTTCCAGCGCCGGTTTTCATGGTGCCACTGGTCCGGGGGCTGGGCGAACCAGCCGCGGTAGATCAGGGGCAGGAAATAAACGGCATTGAGCAAGCCGGATGCCACCAGTACGGCGAGCACCCAGGCGTGATCCACCTGCAATGCGCCCAGTCCCAGATACCACTTGCTGATAAACCCGGCAATGGGTGGCGCGCCGATCATGCCCAGGGCGGCGATGGTAAAGGCTGCCATGGTGAGGGGCATGCGGCGGCCAATGCCGTTCATCTCCTGGATGCGGTGTACACCCAGGGTTTCGGCAAAATTGCCAGCACAAAAGAACAAAGTCACCTTCATCAGGCCCTGATGAACCAGGTGCACCAGGGCGCCGATGGCGGCCAGGGGGCCAATCAGCGCCACGCCGAGGGTGATATAGGACACCTGACTGACGGTGGAGTAGGCCAGACGCTTTTTGATGTCCTGTTGCTGCATCGCCTTGAGGGAGCCGTAGATAATGGTCGACGCTGCCAGCCACAGCAGCGGCTGGTCCAGGTACAGGGCCTGCACCGGTTCGATACCGTAGACGTCGTACACCACCCGCAGGATCCCGAAGGCACCGGCCTTCACCACCGCCACTGCATGCAGCAGGGCGCTGACCGGCGCGGGCGCCACCATGGCCTGGGGCAGCCAGCCGTGCAGCGGAATCAGTGCTGCCTTTACCCCCAGGCCGAGGATCAGCAATGCGAAGGCCATCACCAGGCTGGCGGGATGGCTTTCCACCAGGGGCGCCAGGTAGCCGCCGGGCATAAAGTCGGGGCTGCCGGTGAGGCTGTGCAACAGTGCCACGCCCATCAACAACAGGGTGCCGCCCCCCAGGGTATAGGCCAGGTAAACCCGCCCTGCACGCAGGGCTTCGGGGGTGCCGCGGTGCACCACCAGGGGAAAGGTGGCGAGGGTCAGCAGTTCGTAAAACAGCAGGAAGGTCACCAGATTGCCCGCCAGGGCCAGGCCCACGGTGGCGCTGACACAGAGGCTGAAATAGCCGAAAAACCGCGAGCGCAGGGGGGAGTCTTCCAGATAGCCGATGGCGTAGATAGTGGTGGCCAGCCACAACAGCGACGACAGCCCCACGAACTGCAGAGACAGGGCATCGCCCTGGAACACCAGCTCGCTGTCGGGCAAAAATGGCAGGCTGAAGTGAAACACCAGGCCGCGGCTGACGCCGTACAACATCAGCGCCACCAGCAGCAACTTGGTAAACACCCCGGCCAGGTTGAGGGCCGTGCGCTGCCAGTGCTGATCCTCGCGGAGGGCGAAAATCAACAGCCCCGGCACCAGGGAGCTGAGCACAATGGCCAGGGGCAGGGCAGTGGTCCAGGCCATCAGTCTGTGACCCCCGTGAGCCACAGGATCAGCGGTTCGCTGATCAGAGCCATGCTCCACACCAGCAGGGCGGGCAGCATCGCCAGCCACTGGGCGAATGGGTCCGGGTGGTAATCCGGGCGCATGGGGCGGGCGCGGTCAAAGGCCAGAGCCACCACCCGAAAGACATAGGCAGCGGTCACCAGGGTGCCGAGCATCACCCCGAAGGCCCAGGGCCAGTGGCGCGGCTCCAGGAACAGGGGCTGCAGCAGTACCCACTTGGCGAGAAAGCCGCCGCTGGGTGGCAGGCCGATCAGGCTGCCCCCCGCCACCGCGAAGGCAAACATGGCCACCGGCATGGTCTGGGTGGCGCCCTTGAGACTGTCCACACGGCGGCTGCCCAGAGTTGCCTGCATCTCCCCGGCGGCGAGAAACATGGAAACCTTGGCCAGGCCGTGGGCCAGCACGAACAGCCACAGGGCCACATGCAGTTCGGCGATCTGCCAGTGCAGCAGCAGGCCCAGGGCCAGCAGTGCGTAGCCCAGCTGGGCTACAGTGGAATAGGCCACCAGGGTTTTGATATAGGGGGTGCGCAGGGCTGCCCAACCTCCCGCCACCAGTGCCAGTATGCCGGCCATTGCCAGAATCGGCCCCGCCTGTGCCGCCAGCTCCCTCGGTGCCACCTGGCTCCACAGCAGCCAGAGGATAAACAGCGGGCCCTTTACCACCAGGGCCGACAGCAGGGCGCTCACCGCCGTGGGAGCACTGGCGTGGGCGGCGGGCAACCACTGGTGCAGGGGCCACAGTGCCGCTTTGAGCATCAGTCCCAGGGACATCAGGATCATGGCAGTGCGGGTGCTGTTATCGGCCTCGACGAGTTCCACCAGCAGGAGGACATCCAGCACACCGTAGCGGCCATACATCAGCGCCACACCCAGCAGGTAAAAAAGCGAAGCGCCGAGGGACAGGGTCAGGTAGTTGAGGGCGGCGCCGTAGGCTTTGGGGCCCGCCAGGGTGATCATCGCCACCGCCACCAGCCCCAGCAGTTCGAGGGTGACGTACCAGTTGAACAGGTCCACCGACAGCCACAGGGCGGCGAGGCTGCCGTGCAGCAGGCAGGACAGGGGCCAGTAATCGCTGTCGCGTGTCTGGCTGTGGTGGCTGCGGGCCGCATAAATTGCCACCAGCAGGTGGATCAGGGCAGTGAATGCCAGCAACAGCCCGCTCACCGGGGTCAGCTGGAAGCGAATGGCCAGGGCGCTGTCCCAGCCGCCCAGATACAGCAGCTGACGGCCACCACCCACCACTTCGTAAAGTGCGCCGGCGGCGCTGACCAGACTCAGCAGGCTGGCCAGTGCCACCCAGACCCAGCCCCGGGAACGAAACAGCATCAGCAACAGGGCCGTGACCAGGGGCAGCGCCAGGCTGATCAATGCCAGGTTCACGGCGGGCTGTTCCTGATTGGACTGTCTCTGGTTGGACGGGGCTTGGTTGGGTGGGGCTGGGTTGGGCGGGGCTTAATTGTATGGGGCTTTGCTGAGCGAGGGGGCGGCGACAGGGATAGGACCGCGCGCGCCAGGCGCAGGGCAAAGGCGGTGGCGCTTACCGCCACCACCAGTCCGGTGACCACCAGGGCCTGTAGTACCGGGTCCACGGTGGTGCCGCGATTGGCCAGGGCCACCATCACCATAAACACCCCGCTGCCCATGATGTTGATGGCGAGAATGCGGCGCAGCGGGTGGCGCACCACCATCAGGCCGTGCAGGCCCGCCACCCACAGGCCTGCGCCAACACAGAGATAAAATACTACGGGGCTCACTGGTTCGCTGCCCCGCTGCCCAGCTCTTCCTTCTCCCCCACCACCAGCAGGGCAAGAGTGGTGGCGATGGAGAGGGTTGCCGCCACTTCAATAGCCACAATCAAAGGGGCGCTCCAGGGTTGGGGGTAGTGCAGCCAGGCCGATCCCAGCCAGGCAGTCAGGGTGGCGACAGAGAGAAACAGCCCGGCCCCCATCAGCACCAGCCAGCGGATTGGCCAGAAGGTCCAGCGCAGGGGTGGCAGCACCCCGCTGAGGCGCAGCATGACCGCTCCGGCGGCAAGCAGCGTTCCGGCCTGGAACGCGCCGCCCGGCGCCGCTGTTCCGCGCCACAGCAGATAGCCCCCCAGCAACACCGTGAGAGGGGCGAGAATACGGCTCCAGGCCAGCAGCTGTGGCCACGGTGCGGGCGTGGCAGTGCCTGTTGCGGGCAATTGGCGTACGCCGAGCAGGGCCAACAGCAATACCATCAGTTCCAGCAGGGTATCCCAGGCGCGGAAATTGAGAAGCACCGCTGTCACCGGGTGACCGACACCGCTGGCGGGCAGCGACTCCTGCACCAGCTGCGGCACCACAACGGGGCCGTAGGGCAGGGGCCACAGCGCCTGCATCAGCAGGGCCAGCACCAGCAGGGCAAAAAACAGGGCGGGCAATTTGCGCCGCGGGGCAAGGGGAGAGTGGCTGGTCTCCCCGCTGTGGCCCAGGGCGGCAAACAGCAATGTGCCGGTCAGGCCCGCGCCGATGGCTGCCTCTGCCAGGGCCAGGTCCGGGGCACCCAGGCGCGCCCAGGTCAGTGACAGGAGCAGTCCCAGAGTGATGAACAGCACGATGGCGCCGTACAGGGTGCGGGCGTGGAGGGAGGCGATGGCCAGGCCCAGCACCATGGCGCCGAGAACAGCGTCGAACAGCCACTCAGTGACGGGCATTGCTGGTCTCCCTGTCGGTGGCTGCATCCTGCTCGCGGCCATAGCGGGCCAGCAACAGGCAGCTGATGGCGCCGGAGGTCATCAACAGCAGCCACACCAGCACCATGCTCAGCACCGCTTGCCAGCCTTCAGCGCGCAGGCTTAAACCCAGCACTATCAGCCCCAGGCCCAGGGTGTCGGCCTTGGTGAGGGCGTGGAGGCGGCAGTAAATGTCGGGAAAGCGCAGCAGCCCCAGGGTGCCGGCAACAAAAAAGAACGCCCCGCCCAGCAAGGGTAGCCAGCTGAGGATCAACAGCCAGTCAGTCACTGTCTTCCTCCGGTGTTTTTCGCAGGTACTGCACCAGGGCTGCCGACATGACTGCCGCCAGCAAGGCCAGCACCAGGGCGGCATCGCGCAGGGCGGGCTGATCCTGCCATTGGGCCAGCACCAGCAGCAGGGCTGCCCCACTGCTGCCAAACAACTGCACTGCCAGCAGGCGGTCGGCCCTGGTGGGCCCCCGCTGGATTCGCCACAGTCCGCCGACAATGGTCAGCAGAAGAATGGTGGCTAATACCATCACGGTCTGTTGTCCCCCAGAACTTTCCCCAGTGACTGCTCCAGATGCATGACATTGGCGCGCCAGGGCAGGTCTGCGTCGAGCACATGGATGTGCAGATGGTCGCCCTCGATGCGGGATGCCAGGGTGCCCGGCAGCAGACACACCAGAACGGCCAACGCCATGCGGCTGCGGGGGCTGGGGAGCGTCAAGGGATATTCAACCCAGGCGGGATTGAGGGGCAGGCGCGGCAGGAATGCGCGGCGGGCCACATCCCAGCCACCCTGCAGCAGCTCGCGCAGGAACAGCAGCACAAAGTTGGGCAGGTAGCGGATATTCAGGAGCAGGGGCCTGAGCCCCAACAACAGTGAGAGGATGCTGGCGATCAGCACCAGCGGCGCGCCGAAGCCCCAGCCTTTTCCGCCAGACAGTACCAGCCAGATCAGTGCGTACAGCACCAGCCAGTAGCCGCCCTGGGCCACGCTTGTGGGCATGGAAAGCTGTCGCTGCACCGCTACTCCTTGATGACAAGAGCGATGGATAGTAGGCAACCCAAAGGTGGAACTCAAGGGCCCATGAGCGGGCCAATGCCTCTGTGGGGCAGGCGCTGACGCCACTGATATCAGTGTAGCAGCGGGCCGCCCGGCAACGCTTTTAGGGTTTTAGGCAGGCAGGAGAAAGCCTGCGTCACAGCTGGCGGAATGATTCAGCTGGCCAGAGCCACGGCCAGGGGGCGCCGATCAGAGCGGAAAGGCTCACGCAACAGGGCTGCCAGGACATTGATCATGTCGCCCCAGAAGATTTCATCATCACTGTAAATGCCAGTGCCTGATTTGATGAAATTCTGCTTTTCAAGGATGGTGCTGAGGAATAAACCCGCGATCAACCGGATACGAAAATTGAATACATCCTTGGGTAGATGGGACAGGTTTTCCTCAAGCATCTGGTAGATTTCCACGCTCACCGGCATTTTTTCCTGGGCGCGATAGAAGGGGTGTTCAAGGGTGTTGCGACTCAGCAGGTGGGTGCTGAAAAGGGTGAAGATGCGTTGCTCCTGGCCGTCGAACATTTCGAGGATGGGAAACAGCAAGGTCGCCAGTAAATCTTCCAGAGTGATTTTCTTTTGTTTTTGCAGGCTTTCCATGCGCCGCTTTCGGCTCGCTTCAATAAAAGGTACACGCAGCTCAAAAATGGCCTGGATCAGGCCCTCTTTCGATTCAAAATGGTATTGCACGGCAGAATTGTTGGAGTGCCCGGCAGAGACTGCGATTTCCCGCAGCGATACCGCATCGATACCGTTTTCAGCAAAGAGCTTTTGCGCAGAGACGATAATCTTGCGGGCGCTGGGGCTATAGCGTTTGAGTTCTTCGTTGATGCTCGATTTGATTGTTGAGCTTGGTTTTTTTGCCACGGTTGCGCACCATTTAAGACAGTCTCTGATAAGTCAGCTTAGCATGGTGCGGTGGCGGTAAATTGCAGTTCGTCTTGTAAAACAACCACTCGTGCCAATTTCAGTGCTTGTCATGGCGCAGGCATTTAAGCGCTGCGCCACGCGGTGTGGGCATCACTCCTCCATGTATGCCGTAAGGGGTGGGCAGCTGCACACCAGGTTGCGATCGCCATAGACATTGTCGATACGGTTTACCGTAGGCCAGACCTTGTGGTCGTGCAGCCAGGGTGCCGGGCGCGCAGCCACCTCGCGGCTGTAGGGCCGCGTCCAGTCATGGCTCAGCACATCGTCCTGGGTGTGAGGCGCATTGACCAGGGGGTTGTTGTCCTCCGGCCAGTGACCGCTGATCACCTGGGCGATTTCGGCGCGGATGGTGATCATGGCGGTGAGGAAGCGCTCCAGTTCTTCGAGGGATTCGCTCTCGGTGGGTTCGATCATCAGGGTGCCGGGCACCGGGAATGACATGGTGGGGGCGTGGAAGCCGAAGTCCATCAGGCGCTTGGCAATATCCTCCTCGCTGATATGGCTTTGCTCCTTGAGCTGGCGCAAATCGATAATGCACTCGTGGGCAACATAGCCGTTGCTGCCCGTGTACAGCACCGGAAAGTGCGGGTCGAGTTTTCTGGCCAGGTAGTTGGCGCTGAGAATCGCTACCTGGGTGGCCTGTACAAGCCCTTCGGCGCCCATCATGGTGATGTACATCCACGAGATGGGCAGGATGGAGGCCGAGCCCCAACCGGCGGCAGAGATGGCGCCATTGGCCATGTCCGTGCCCGGCACTGGCGTGACCGGGTGGGCGGGCAAAAAGGGCGCCAGGTGTTCTTTCACGCCGATCGGGCCCATGCCGGGGCCACCGCCACCGTGGGGAATACAGAACGTCTTGTGCAGGTTGAGGTGGGACACATCGCCGCCGAACTTGCCCGGCTCGGCAATGCCGACCAGGGCGTTGAGGTTGGCGCCGTCGATATACACCTGTCCGCCATGCTGGTGCACCAGGTCACAGATGCGGGTGATGTCCTCCTCGAACACTCCGTGGGTGGAGGGGTAGGTCACCATCAAGGCCGCCAGGTTATGGCTGTGCTGCTCGGCCTTCACCTTCAGGTCAGCGAGATCGACGTTGCCACGCTCGTCGCATTTCACCACTACCACGCGCATATCCACCATCTGGGCGCTGGCGGGGTTGGTGCCGTGGGCGGAAGAGGGGATCAGGCAGATATTGCGGTGATGGTCGCCGCGGCTCTGGTGATACTTGCGGATCGCCACCAGCCCCGCGTATTCGCCCTGCGAGCCGGCATTGGGCTGCAGGGAGATGGCGTCGTAGCCGGTGCAGGCCACCAGCATCTGCTGTAACTCCTCAAACAGCTGGTGGTAGCCCTGCGTCTGATCGCGGGGAGCAAAGGGGTGCATGTTGCCAAATTCCGGCCAGGTGATGGGGATCATCTCCGCCGTGGCGTTGAGCTTCATGGTGCAGGAGCCGAGGGGAATCATGCTGTGGTTGAGGGCGATATCCTTCGCCTCCAGGCGCTTGAGGTAGCGCAGCATTTCCGTTTCGCTGTGGTGGGTGTTGAACACCGGGTGGGTGAGGAAATCCGAGTCCCGCTGGTAGTTGCCGGGAATGCCACTAGCAGCGGGGGCGGTGTCAAAGGCCACCGCGTCAGCGCCAAAAATGGCCAGCAGCTGATTGACCAGCTCGGGGGTGCTGGTTTCATTGAGGCTGATCCCCAGGGCATCGTCGCCCACCAGACGCAGGTTGATTTCCTGTGCCAGAGCTTTTTCATAAATGGCCTGTTGGCGGTCACCGGTTTCTACCGTGAGTGTGTCAAACCAGCTGTCGTGACGCAGTGTGAAACCGCCCTGCACGAGGCCGTCTGCCAGGTAATTGGTGAGGTTGTGAATGCGCCGGGCGATTTTCTTCAACCCTTGCGGCCCGTGGTAAATGGCGTAAAAGGCGCTGATCACCGCCAGCAGCACCTGTGATGTGCAGATGTTGGAGTTGGCCTTCTCGCGGCGGATATGCTGCTCGCGGGTTTGCATCGCCATGCGCAGGGCGGGCTTGCCGCGACTGTCAACGGAGACGCCGATAATCCGTCCCGGCGCCGAGCGCTTGTAGTCATCGCGGAAGGCAAAGAACGCGGCGTGTGGCCCGCCAAAGCCCATGGGGATGCCAAAGCGCTGGTTGGTGCCCACCACGATATCGGCGCCCAGTGCGCCGGGAGCCTTGAGCAGCACCAGGCTCATCAGGTCTGCCGCCACCACGGCGAGGGCATCCTTGCTGTGGATGGTGTCAATCTGGGCGCTGATATTGTCGATATTGCCAGTGCTGGCGGGGTACTGGAGCAGGGCACCAAAGAATGCCAGGCCCTCAAGATCTGTTGCAGGATTGCCGACAGTGACCTCGAAACCGTAGTGCTCGGCGCGGGTTTTTACCACAGCAATGGTTTGCGGGTGGCACTGGTCCGAGACAAAAAAAGTATTGCTGGCATTCTTGCGCTGCTGGCGTTTGGCCATGGCCATGGCTTCCGCCGCTGCTGTGGCCTCATCCAGCATGGAGGCGTTGGCCATCTCCATGCCGCTGAGGTCCATGATCATCTGCTGGAAATTGAGCAAGCCCTCCAGCCGCCCCTGGGCGATCTCCGGCTGGTAGGGCGTGTAGGCGGTGTACCAGCCGGGATTTTCCAGCACGTTGCGCAGGATTACTCCGGGGGTAAATACCGGGTGGTAGCCCATGCCGATGAGGGAGGTGTAGATGCGGTTCTGGCTGGCGATAGCCTTGAGTTTTTGCAGGGCCTGTTGCTCGCTCATCGGTGCTGCCAGCGCCAGTGCATCGCGCTTGCGGATGCTGCCTGGCACTACGCGGGCCATCAGGTCTTCAAGGGAGCTTGCGCCCAACTCCGCCAGCATCGTCTCAATCTGCAGGGCATCGGGGCCGATATGCCGGCCTATAAATTCATCCTGGCCCATAAGTGACTGAATTGAAACTGAATCTGGCATTTTCATTCCTGCTCAAGTGTGTCGGGGTGACCCTGTTGCTGCGGGGAGAGACAGTCAGGTCGGTGGGATGGCGGAGGAGGCGAAAGGGTACCCCCGGGAAGGCCGGCATTTTACCAACCCCGGTCGCCGGGCGGCAAACGCAATAAAGAAATGAATTGACATCATTAAGGGCTGATTCTGGCAGCATGCTGATGTTGAATGTATTGTCAGTGCCCCGGCAGGTTTGGAAACAGCACAATGTCCGACAGGATTCCCGTTCTCGATGCCCTCCCCACGTTGCTGGACGAGGTTCGTGCCTGTACATTCTGTGAGGATCTTCCCCTCGGCCCCAACCCGGTTGTCAGGGCCGACTCCCGTGCCCGGATACTGGTGATCGGCCAGGCTCCCGGCACCCGCGTCCACAACACCGGCATCCCCTGGAACGACCCCAGCGGTGAGCGCCTGCGCCAGTGGATGGGCGTCGACAGTGACACCTTCTATGACGCCAGCCGCATCGCCATTATGCCGATGGGGTTTTGTTACCCGGGCAAGGGCAAATCCGGCGACCTGCCGCCACGGCCGGAATGTGCGCCGCGTTGGCATCCACGCCTGCTTGACCACCTGCCCCGTATTGAACTGGTGCTGCTGATAGGCCAGTACGCACAGGGCCGCTATCTGGATAAGCAGGTGGCTGCTAAATATCCCAGCCTCACTGACAAGGTGCGTCACTGGCACGAGCTGGGGCCACGCTATTTTCCCCTCGTTCATCCCTCGCCACGCAATCAGCTGTGGCTCAAGCGCAACCCCTGGTTTGAGGCTGAGATCGTTCCTGCCTTGCAGCAGAGAATCGGTCAAATCCTGGTCAAAGGGTAAACAGTGTTGACGGGTATCCACCTGTGCTGGGGCTGTGAGGTCAGGACTCTGGCCAGGTGGTAAGCCATCTATAAATTCTGCTTGTGAAAGCCCGGGCCTCTCCATATTATCGCCGCACCTGTCCGGAACTATTTTTATGCCGGAGAGGATTGATGCCCCCGGGTCCATCCCTGCGACCCAGCGTCAATCCCTGCCTCATGGCACAGGTATCCACTAACGGAATAAATGATTTACCAAGGAGAGAATCATGAACAAAGCAAAAACCCTGCTCACAGCCCTCGCATTTTCCGCTGTCATTCCCATCACACAGGCCGATATCTATCTGGGGGGCAACTACCTGTATCTGGATTATTCGGAGGAAGAAATTGATCTTGACCTGGGAGCCTTGTACCTGCGCGGCGGCTATCAGTTCAGCGATTGGGCTGCTGTTGAAGTGCGCGCTGGCACCGGGATCAATGAAGACACATTGTTTTTCATGGGCGAACGGGTAAAAGCTGAACTGAACGAGCTTTACGGTGCTTATTTTGTTGCCGGAATTCCCAACAGCACCCTGTTTTATCCCTATCTGGTAGCAGGCTATACCCGTGGCGAACTGGAGGCTTCCGTCGGGGGCTATAGTGCTTCTGATTCTGAATCAGACTTTTCCTACGGGATTGGTACGGATCTGCGTTTTTCCGAGAATTTCGCTGCCAATATCGAGTTTATGCGCTACTTGGACAAGGATGGTTTTGAAATGGATGGATTGAGCGCGGGAATCAAGTACACCTTTAAATAGCGCACTTTAGCTGGAAAGAAGCCAGGGTTTTCCTGGCTTTTTAGTTTTTACAGCGCAGCTGATGAGGTGCAATAACAAGTGAGTGCTTTGGGCTCGAAAAATAACAAGTCTTTTACAGTGCTTCCACTGGCTCATCAATTTTTCTGTCAGCTGATTTCACTACAGCCTTGTTGAGTCTGAATATCAGCAGCATCGGCAGCATCAGCAGGAACACCACCAGGATCAGGTTGAAGGCATCTACATAGGCCACCATCTGGCTTTGTTCTGCCAGCAGCCCGGCAATGATTTTCCAGCTTTCTGCCATATCGGCATCGAACCCGGTTACCTGCTGCCAGTGTTGGAATTCAGGGGATGTTTCCTGTATGCCTGCGCGCAGCTGAGTCCAGGCTGTCTGGGCGTGGCGGGCGGTAAATCCGGCGAGGATGGCGATACCCAAACTGCCGCCCATGGAGCGGATCAGGCTGAAAACCCCGGCGGCTTCCGGCACCTTGTGGGCAGCCAGCGTGGCGTAGGCCATGGTGGAGAGAGGCACGAAAATAAATCCCAGCCCCAGCCCCTGTATGAGGCCGGGAACCATGATCAGGAAAGGCGTGGTATCGAGGTTGTAATGGGTCATGGGGATACTGGCGAAGGCAATAATCACTACACCGATTGCCACCACTATCCGGTCATCAATGAATTTCATCAGTCTGCCGGCCAGCAGCGTGGAAAAAATGGTTACCACTCCCCGGGGTGCCATCAGCAAGCCGGTGATCATTGGGCTGTAGTGCAGTGAGCCCACCAGCATCAGCGGCAGCAGCAAGGTTGCACCGTAAAAGCCCAGGCTCATGGTGGTGATCATTAACACGGCGGCTATAAAGTTGCGATCGCGGAAAATCCCCAGGTCGAAAAGTGGATCCTCGCTGCGCTGCAGGCCGTGCCAGATAAATCCCCCAAGCCCGACCAGTCCGATCACAACAAATGAACGAATCAGGCTGGAATCGAACCAGTCGCGGTGTTCTCCCAGGTCGAGAATCAGTTGCAGGCTGCCCACCGCGATGGCCATCAAAGCAAAGCCGCTCCAGTCCATGCGCCGCGCCCGCGTGCTGCCGGAAGGCATGGTGATCCAGGCCATGATCAACAGCAGTATGCCGACGGGAATATTGATAAAGAAAGTCCAGTGCCAGCTCCAGTTCTCGGTCAGCCAGCCACCCAGTGATGGCCCCAGAATCGGCCCGGCCATGATGCCCACACCCCAGATTGACATGGCCCTGGCCCGCTCTTCGATGGGGTAGAGCTGGATCAGTACCATTTGTGACAGGGGCACCAGGGCGGCGCCAAACACACCCTGGAGGATGCGGAACAGTACGATCTGGTTGAGAGTGGTGGACAGACCGCAGAGCATCGAGGTGAGGGTAAAACCACCAATCGACAGCAACAGGTAGTTGCGGATACCGATGCGATCACTGAAGAACCCGGTGAGGGGCATAAAAATGCTCGCCGCCACCACGTAGCTGGTCAGCACCCAGCTGATCTGTTCCGGGCTGGCGCCGAGCTGGCCTTTCATCTGCGGCAGCGCCACATTGACGATAGTGGTGTCGAGCAGTTGCATGATGGTGCACACCATCACCACCAGGGTAATGACCAGCCGCTGGTACGGCGACACGGTCTCCATGGAGGTGGCGCGCAAGGCATTCACGACGTTCAGGAATCCCGAGTATCAATACGCACGGCACTGCTGGTGCCAACCCGCAGGGGCGATTGCGGCGGCTGGCCGGTGACCAGAATTTTTACCGGGATGCGCTGGGTGGTCTTGACCCAGTTGCCGGTGGCATTTTCCGGGGGCAGCAGGGAAAACGCGGTGCCACTGGCGGGGCTGATACTTTCCACCACCCCGGTGAATGCTGCGCCGGGATACATGTCGACGCTGATATCGACCGACTGGCCGGGGCGGATGCGGGCCAGCTGTGTCTCCTTGAAGTTGGCCTTGACCCAGAATGTATCAGTGCATACCAGCACCATCACTGCCTGGTGAGCGCGTACGGTTTCACCCACATGCACGTTGACCTTTTCCAGAGTGCCATTGCAGGGCGCGCTCATATGGGTGCGCGCCAGCGCCCAGCGGGCCTGCTTGAGGTGGGCGCGGGCCGCCGCCACCAGCAGATCTTCACTGACGTTGCTGCCATTGGCGAGCCTGGCGCGGGCCTTTTCCAGTTTCGCCTCGCTGACCTTGATCGCCGCCTGGGCGCGTTCCCAGATGGCCTGTGCATCTTCGGTCTGTTGTTCGGAGGAATAGGCCTGGCGTTTGAGGGTCTTCAAGCGTTGCAGCTGATCCAGGGCATTGGCCTGGTGGACCCTGGCATCCTCCAGTTCGGCCTCGGCGCTGGCCAGCTCAGCCCGGTTTTCTTCCACCTGGCGTTGGGCCAGGGCCAGCTCTGCCTCGGCGCCCAGAGCCTCGGCCCGGTAGGGGGCGGGGTCGATATCAAAAAGCAAATCGCCCTTTTTCACCGTCTGCTGGCTGCGCACCGGCACCCGCACAACAGGACCGTCTACATGGCTTGAGATACGGATCGCTGTGGCATCGATATAGGCATTGTCGGTGGAGGGGTAAAGAGTTTCGTAGTGGGAATAGATGGCGATGCCACCCAATCCCGCGCCTGCCAGTGCCAGTAGTACCAGCCATTTCCAGAGTTTCATGCGACCTCATCAGTATTGTTATCAGCCCCCGGGCGGGTTTTTTCCAGCGCTTCGCGCAGTTGCAGCAGCCCGAGTTTGATATCGTCATAGGTTTGCGCTGGCAGGATGGCGAAGACTTCCTGCTCCACTTCGAGAGAGGCGGCGCGAATTTCCGAACGGATGGCCTTGGCCTTGGTGGTCAAAATGGTGAGTTTGCTGCGCCGGTCGTCATCGCAGACACGGCGCTCCACCCAACCCTCTTTTTCCATGCGGTCGAGCATCGATGCCATGGTGGGCGGTTCCACCAGGCACAACCTGGCCAGATCACGCTGGCTGATGCCCTGGTTGTCCTGGGTGTCCAACATCAGGATCACATCCCACTTGGCGCGACTGAGGCCAAAGGCCTGCAGGCTGATATCAATGCGGGAGCGCCAGATTTTGGCTATTTCGTGGAGCAGGCGGCCAAGGGTGAGGTTGTCGTCGCTGTTACTGGTCACGGGATACCGGGAGTAGCTAAAGGTAGGGTGCTAACTATAAGTATCCTATCTAAATCTGTCGAGGGTGAAATGCTTTAATCCTGATGCAGGTAATATGCTGGCAATAGCGCTGGCTCACCGTGGCCTGTAGGCCGGTTGAGAATGGCGTTGCCAACTGCGCCTAACCACCGTCACAATTGCCGCCGCTATGCCAGCTTGCTGGGCCGCTGATCGAGGATATAGAAGGGATGGATAGAACGATGAACGCTCGTCGATGGCTGATCACATTAGCGGCCTGTGTGGTGATTTTTGCCGTGCTGGCCGGATACAAGTTTTTGCAGATCAAGGCGGCCATTGCCTTTGGCGAATCCTTCCCCGAGCCGTCTGAGTCCGTTGAGGCGATGGTGGTCGACAGCCAGCTTGCCCGCACCTATGTGACCACCATCGGTGAAATTGTTGCGCCCCAGTCCATCGAGCTGCGCACCGAGGTGGAAGGGCGGATCACGGCGGTCAATGTCAAATCCGGTGAGGTGGTGAAGCAGGGCGATATCCTCCTGCAGCTGGATATCAGCGAGGAGGCGGCCCGCCTGAAAGCGGCCCAGGCGCGCGCCAGACTGGCCGGGCTTGAGCTGGAGCGCTTCACCCGCCTGCTGGCCAGCAAGACTGTCAGCGAGGATCAGGTGGATAAGGCCCGTGCAGAGTTCGATATTGCCCGCGCCACGGTCGCCGAGTTAGAGGCGATCATCGCCAAAAAAACCCTCCAGGCGCCCTTTGATGCGGTGGCGGGTTTGCACCAGCTGGAGGCTGGCGAGTTCCTTCAGAGTAATACGCCGGTGGTGATGCTGGTGGGTATCAGCGATGTCGTCTGGGTGGACTTTGACCTGTCCATCAGCCAGGGCAGCCTGGAGCTTGGTGACGAGGTGGAGGTGATTCTGGCAGGCAATCGCTGGGGGACGCCGCTGCTCGCCACGATCATTGCCATTGAGCCGGTCGTTTCTGCCACATCGAGAAATCGGCACTACCGGGCAAAAATAACCGTCGACTCGCCGTTGCCACCCAACACGGTGGTCAATATCCGCGTGCCTGCCGGTCAGGAGAATCAGGTTCAGCTGCCAGCAACGGCCATTATTCGCGATGAGTTGGGCGCCTATGTGTTTGTGCTCGATGCGGAAGCGGGCGACAGTTACCGGGCGCGACGCCAGTCTGTCACCCTCGGTGGCCAGGAGGGGGATACGGCGTTTGTCCGCAGCGGCCTGCAACCCGGCGACCTGGTGGCCACCCACGGCGCCTTCAAGCTGCGCCATGGTCTGCACACCTATATCCGCGAGCGCACCGATCCGACCAAACGCAAAGCTAGTCAAACCAGCCAGCAGCCGGGGGAGTAAACGCCATGTCCCCTCGCTATGGCAGCCCCACCGTGATGGATATTTTTGTCACCCGCCCGGTACTGTCGCTGGTGCTGTGCCTGATCCTGATCATTGCCGGAGTGCGCGCCGCGCTGGAGATTCCGGTGCTCGAATACCCCCGCATTGAAAGCTCGTCACTGGTGATTACCACCAGCTATGTGGGCGCCCCCGCGGCGGTGGTACAGGGCTTTATCACCGACCCGATTGAACGGGTGGCCGCTACGGTGCCGGGTGTCGACTACGTGGATTCCGCCACCCTGGCGGGGCTGAGTACGGTGACGGTGTGGCTCAACCTCAACGAAGACAGCACCTCGGCCCTGGCGGAACTGTCATCGCGGCTCGACCAGATTCGCTTTGAATTACCGGCGGGCGCCGAGGACCCATCGGTGGAAGTGCAGCGCGCGGATCGTTCCGGCGCCGTGTTCTATCTCGATGTGATTACTGAACATTTCACCCGTGCTGAAGTGACCGATTATCTGGCGCGCCATGTGACGCCGATCATGTCATCCATCGACGGCGTGCAGCGGGTTGGCATTGAAGGCGGTCGCAACCCGGCCATGCGGGTGTGGATTGATCCGGTCAAGATGGCGGCGTTTAACGTCAGCGCCCAGGATGTACAGGCGGCCCTCACCGCCAACAATATTATTGCCACGATTGGCCGCAGCGAGAACAGCCAGCAGCGGGTTAACCTGCTCACCAACACCACGCTGCAAACGGTTGAGGATTTCGAACGGCTGATTATTCGCGAAGCGGATGGCTCGCTGATCTACCTGCGCGATATCGCCAGGGTGGAACTGGGTGAGGAGGAGGGCGAGGTCAATGCCCGCCTCAGCCACCAGGATGCGGTGTACCTCTCCATCTGGCCGCTGCCGGGCGCCAATGAAATTGTCATTGGTGACCAGCTCTACGAGATGCTGGATCAGATCAACCCGACACTGCCGGACGGCCTCAATATTCACATAGGCTACGACGGCACCCTGTACATGCGCGATGCCATCCGCGAAATTTTCACCACCCTGGTGGAAACCATCATTCTGGTGGGCTTGGTGGTTCTGGCCCTGATGGGCTCCTGGCGCACGGCGCTGGTGCCGCTGGTGACCATTCCCATTTCCCTGCTCGGCGCTGTGGCGGTGATTACCCTGATGGGGTTTTCCCTCAATCTGCTCACCATCCTCGCCATTGTGCTGTCGGTGGGCCTGGTGGTGGATGACGCCATCGTGGTGGTGGAAAACGTGTCGCGCTATATGCGCGAAGGCAAGACCCGTATCCAGGCGGCGCTGGCCAGTTCCCGCCAGCTGCTGTCGCCGATTATCGGCATGACCATCACCCTCGCGGCGGTGTATGCACCCATCGGATTTTTGTCGGGGCTGACCGGCGTGCTGTTCAAGGAGTTTGCCTTCACCCTGTCGGTGGCGGTGCTGATTTCCGGGGTGGTGGCGTTGACGCTGTCCCCCATCATGAGCGCCTACGCCAATCCGGAGGGCGGCAAGGAGGCGCCCATGACCCGCTGGGTGAACCAACGTTTTGACCGGCTGCACCACCAGTACGGGCGGTTGCTGGAACATATCTTCAAGTGGCAGAAACAGATTCTTTTTTTCGGCGTGTTTTTTTCCCTGCTGGTGCTGCCGTTTTATCTGTTTTCCCAGAAGGAACTGGCGCCCATCGAAGACCAGAGCGCCATCAATATTGTGATCGACGCGCCCTCCAACGGCTCGCAGGCATACAGCAATGATTACATCCACGACGCCATCGATAAAATCCTTGAAACCCCGGGGGTAAAATTTGTCTGGCAAGTGGTGATGGCCAATGCCGGTTTTGGCGGCATTATTTTTGAGGATATTCAGGACCGCGAAAAAAGCGTGCATGAACTGCTGCCCGAGGTGTACGGCAAAGTCAGCGAGGTGACCGGGCTGCGGGTATTCCCGATGCTGTTCCCGGCCCTGCCCACCGCCGGGCGCTTCGATGTGGAGCTGATTGTCCAGTCGGCGGATTCCCCGCAGGAGATGAAACCCTATGCCGACCAGCTGATGGCGGCCGCCTTCGAGAGCGGCCAGTTTATGTTTGCCGATACCGACCTCAAGATCGATATGCCCCAGGTGCGCTTTATCCTCGACCGCGAGCGCATTGCCGACCTGGGTATGGACCTGGCCACAGTCAGCAGGCAATTGGGGGTGTTGCTGTCGGGCAACTACGTCAACCGCTTTGAAATGGACGGCAAGGCCTACCGGGTGATTCCCATGGTGGAGGGCAAGGATCGCCAGACCCCGGAAGCCCTGCTCGATCTGCTGCTGCGCACGCCCTCCGGCGAGCTGATCCCGGTGTCTGCCATTGCCTCCATCGACTATTCCGTTGCGCCGCGGGTACTGGGCAAATTCCAGCAGAAAAATGCCTTCCGCATCCTCGGCGGAGTGTTGCCCGGCACCACCAAGGGCCAGGCCCTGACCACCCTGGAAAATGCGGCGGCGGAGATTCTGCCCAAGGGTTATACCCTCGACTATGCCGGTGAGTCGCGGCAACTGCGTCAGGAGGGCAATACCCTGATCGGCATCCTTGGCATTGCCCTGCTGTTTGTGTATTTCGTGCTGACGGTGCAATTCAACAGTTTTCGCGACCCCCTGGTGGTGTTGCTGGGGTCGGTGCCCCTGGCCCTGGCGGGTGCCTTGCTGATTCCCTTCCTGGGCTGGACCACCATCAATATCTACTCCCAGATCGGCTTTATCACCCTGGTGGGGCTGGTGGCGAAAAATGGCATCCTCATTGTCGAGTTTGCCAACCACCTGCAAGCGGAAGGTTTCAGCAAGCTGGAAGCCATCAAGCAGGCGGCGGAAACCCGTCTGCGCCCGGTGTTGATGACCACCGCAGCCACCGCCCTCGGTCACTTCCCCCTGGTGCTGGTGACGGGCGCAGGGGCCGAGGCCCGCAACAGTATCGGCATTATCCTGGTGGCCGGCATGCTCCTTGGCACCCTGTTTACCCTCTTTATCCTGCCCTGCCTCTACCTGCTGCTGGCCAAAGCGCACCGGGCTGCGGAAGTCGATCCCGGCCATGATGCCGAGATGGATTCCAATGTCACCTATGGCAGCTAATCAGCCTGCTTCCCTGCGCTCCGTCATCACGCCCGGCAACGTGCAGGGCCAGCTTGCAGGAGTAGCCACGGTGCCGTACCTTTACGCCCATGCCGGATTCTGACCTGCCCCCGACCTTCGAGCTTGCCGCCACCCTTGGCGCGCAACTGCTCGCCCGCGGTTGGCGGGTGACCTGCGCCGAATCCTGCACCGGCGGTGGCATTGCCGCCGCCATTACCGATGTGGCAGGCAGTTCCCACTGGTTTGAAACCGGCTTTGTCACCTATGCCAACGGCGCCAAGGAGCGCCTGCTGGGCGTCAGTGCATCAACCCTGGCTCTGTCAGGCGCAGTCAGCGAAGCGGTGGTGCGGGAAATGGCCCAGGGCGCATTGCGCCAGGCCGGTGCGGATATTGCCGTTGCCGTCAGTGGTGTCGCTGGTCCCGACGGCGGCAGTGCTGAAAAACCGGTGGGCACGGTCTGGCTGGCCTGGGCTAGCGCCAATGGTGTCGAAACCCGCCTGTGCCAGTTCAGCGGTGATCGGGCCGCAGTGCGCCGCCAGGCAGTGCAGGTCGCCCTCGAGGGGCTGCTTCGCTGCGCACAGGGGTAAACTACTGTATGGCTATACAGTAGTTTTGTTTTGCGTTAAGCTGGCTGCCAAGTGTGATGAAAACGGTTTCCATCACTGTCGTTACAGCACTTTAATCACACCATCATTCAACACTTAACATTCAAGCATAAGGGGATTTCAATGGACGCCAACAAGGAAAAAGCACTGCAGGCAGCCCTAGGCCAGATTGAACGCCAGTTCGGCAAGGGCGCGGTGATGCGCATGGGCGACAAGGAGCACCTCGCCATACCCAGTATTTCCACTGGCTCCCTGGGCCTGGATATCGCTCTCGGTATCGGTGGCCTGCCCAAGGGGCGGATCGTTGAAATCTACGGGCCTGAATCATCCGGTAAAACGACCCTGACCCTGTCCGTTATCGCCCAGGCCCAGAAAGCAGGCGCCACCTGTGCGTTTGTGGATGCCGAGCACGCCCTCGACCCCGACTACGCCGACCGCCTGGGTGTCAATGTCGATGACCTGCTGGTGTCGCAGCCGGATACCGGCGAACAGGCCCTTGAAATCACCGACATGCTGGTGCGCTCCAACGCGGTGGATGTGATTGTTGTCGATTCCGTGGCAGCCCTGGTGCCGAAGGCGGAAATCGAAGGTGAAATGGGCGATACCCATGTGGGCCTGCAGGCGCGGCTGATGTCCCAGGCGCTGCGCAAGCTGACCGGCAATATCAAGAATGCCAACTGCCTGGTCATTTTTATCAACCAGATCCGCATGAAAATCGGTGTCATGTTCGGCAGCCCGGAAACTACCACGGGTGGCAACGCCCTCAAGTTCTATGCCTCGGTGCGGCTCGACATTCGCCGTATTGGCTCCGTCAAGGAAGGGGAAGAAGTGACCGGCAACGAGACCCGCGTCAAGGTGGTGAAGAACAAGGTGTCGCCCCCCTTCAAGCAGTGCGAATTCCAGATCCTCTACGGCAAGGGCATCAACTGTCTGGGCGAAGTGGTGGATATGGGCGTGAAGGATGCGCTGATCGACAAGTCGGGCGCCTGGTACAGCTACAAGGGCGACAAAATTGGACAGGGCAAGGCCAACGTGGTCAAGTACCTGGAAGAAAACCCCAAAATTGCCAACGAGATCGAAGGGGCGCTGCGCGCCAAGTACCTGGTGGTGAGCACTCCCGAGAGCCGTCGTGCCGCCAGCAAGGCTGCCGGTGAGCTGGCAGATGCCGCCGTGGATTCAACACCCGCCTGATTGGCGGCATCATTCCAGGGTGTATAGGGGAGGCTGCGGCCTCCCTTTTTGGTTGCCGCGACGATCTGGATTGCCCGCCCCTTTGCTGATTTTCAGCGCAATCATCTGGATCTCATCGACGTACGTTGCGGATATCTGACTGTGGCAACGACAGGCTGTGGCAGTGGTGTCAGGGAATAACCCGTGCCGTCTCGTTGAGAAGCTCGACCATATCCACTGGATGGTCGCGGTCGAGTGTCTGGAGCAGGTGCCGGATGCGGGCCTCGAATATGGCAAAACAGTGGGCAAATGCCCGCCTTTTGCTGGCGTCGCTTCCGACCACAGCAGCCGGATCGGGCAGGCACCAGGAGGCGCTGCGCGGCCGACCGGCTATGGCCGGGCACTCTTCACTGGCGGCGTTGTCGCACACTGCCAGGACAATATCGATGGCCGGTGCGTCCTGCTGGGCAAATTCATCCCAGCTCTTGCTGCGCGGCTGTGTCGCAAGTTGCAGGCTCGCCAGCTGTTCGAGGGCAAAGGGGTTGACCTGCCCCGCTGGTCTGCTGCCGGCGCTCCAGGCCTCAAAACAGGATGCGCCCAGGGTGTTGAACAATGCCTCGGCCATGATGCTGCGGGCTGAATTGCCGGTGCACAGCACCAGCAGCCGATATTTGCGCCGAGTATCTAGCAGCATGGTGGAGAGTCCCCATTGCTGTTCTTGTCGATGTCAAAGGGAATGGACTTGCCGCAGCCCTCAAACAGGCCGAAGTGACGGCTGAAATCGCCGATAAACTCAAAATGGTCCCTGAAGCGGGTGTCGTGCAACATGCGCCAGCTGTTGCCGCATACCGGAAATACCCGGCCAGTCTCGATATTGTGATGCTTGTCGAGCACCAGGCGACGGGGGTGCTCGGCAATAGTGCCTTTGTAAATCACTGCCTGGCCGTGGTCTTCGCAGTCCGGTTCCAGCTCATCGATTTTGAACAGCCGGTAGGTGGCGGAGTGGAAACCGATGCCGTCGAGCTTTGCGGCGACGGCGGGATCGGTAATGACCAGGGGGCGGTCTTCCACCAGGCGCGGGTCGGCAAAGCCATTACTCTTTGCCAGAGTGAGAAAATCATTCCAGTACAGGGCGCCTCCCAGGCACTCGCCATACAGGACCGGATCGTCGCGCAGCGCTGCGGGAACCCGGCGGTCAGCGTAGACATCGGAAAAATAGAATTCGCCGCCAGGCTTGAGGAGTTTGTGCACCCCGGCCAGCACGGCAGCCTTGTCGGTGGCCAGGTTGATCACACAGTTCGAAACGATAACGTCAAAGCTCGCCGCTGACAGCGGCAGTTCATCGAGCTTCTCGATATAACCCTTTACAAACTGCACATTGTCGAAGCCGAACACCGTGGCGTGATGCTCGCGGTAGCGTTCCGCTACCGCCAGTTGCTCATCGGTCATATCGACGCCGATCACTTCTCCCTCGGGGCCCGCCAGTTGCGCCAGGGTGTAGACATCGCGGCCACTGCCAGAGCCGAGATCCAGTATCCGGCAACCCTTGAGCAGGGGCGGACAGACCAGCCCGCAGCCGTAATAGCGCGCCAGCACTTGCGGGTGGATATTGGCCAGCAGGGGCTTGAGCCAGTCCGGTGTGGCGCTGGTGTCGCAGCAGGCGTCGGTTTTGAGATCGCCGGAATCGCGCAGCTGGCGCCCGTAATAATCCTGTACGTTTTCGTGCATCGGGGTCTCTTTAGGGCGTCTGCCCGTGATGATGTTGTGTGAATCAGGCATGGGCTCAATCGGCGCGGTCAATTTCATTCTTGCTCAGGGTCTTGGATCGTCTGGCCCGGATTTATCGCCCTCACTGTTCTGTTTCGAGTCGGGTGAGCGGGCATAGCTCTGCGCCATGGTGCGCAGCACTGTCATCTGGCGGCCAAACTGACGACAGGCGCTACACACGGCTACATGCATGCGCAGGTTGACAGATTCAAGCAGGGAGAGCTTGCGCTCCTGTTGCTCGGAATAAAGCCTGGACACCTCGCGGCAACTCAGCATGAGGATTCTCCCGGTGCAAACCAGTTGTTTTCAAGGCAATTGCGCAGGCGCAGGCGAGCGCGGTGCAGCATGACATTGAGGTTGCTCATGCCAATGGCAAGCTCACTGCAAATTTCCGGGCTGTCGAGGCCAATAAATTCCCGCATCATAAAGGCCTGTGCCTGTTGCGGTGGCAGGTGTTCCAGGCAGGCTTCGAAGATGCGCCAGAAATCGCGGCTCTCCAGCGCCGAGGCAGGCTCTCCCCAGGATGTCGGACGGGCATTGCGCTGCCAGTGGCCATCAGAGACAAAGAATCGGTCGAGGTCATCGTCCTCATCACTGGTTGTGCTGACCTCATTAAGCCGCTGACGTTTGCGCAGCACATCGGCGATCTTGTTGCGCAGAATAGCGAAGACCCAGGTCTTCAGGGCTGCGCGGCCGCCGAAGGCGTTGGCGTTTTTCAGTGCGCCGATCAGCGCCTCCTGCACGGCATCCTCCGCCAGATCGGGATCAGACAATTGCAGGGCGGCAAACTTGAGCATTTGCAATCGCAGGGGTTCAAGGAATTGCGGATCGGCCAGATCAGCGCTGTCAATCCGGGTTCCACTGTCCGTGGTGGGTATTTCCGTGTTGGGTATTGTTGCCATGGGGTTCTGGGTGCTCAAGGGCCTGTGATGATAAGCGCTTGCACGGCCCCAACACAAACGGATCACAGCCCCGCCTATACCGTTATTCACTGAACCCCAATCGTTGCCCCATACTTACTGCAAACGTCTCTCTCCCCTTGAATTGACCCTGCAAGTTTGTCGTTTTACAGGGAGTTTTTCTTACCATCTGGTTGCAAATAGATAGCCTGACTTCACGGCCATCGCGGCTGTGCTTGGATGGCCCGGTAAAAAAAACACTATCCACTGTAAGACTGTGGCGAGGAAGTGCGACTAACCCGTCGAACCAGGAAGATACCTCGATCAGCTGCGACTGATATCCGGTTCCCAACCCATATCCATTGACTGTAAAAGGAAGAAATCATGAAAAAGCCATTGATGAATACGATTGCCCTGGGTTCCGCCATTGCACTTGGCGTCTGTTCCGTTGCTGTGTCAGCGTCACAAAACCCCTTTGCCATTAACGAGTTGTCCTCCGGCTATCAGTTGGCCCAGGCCGATGGCGCTGAAAAGGACAGGGAAGGTAAATGCGGAGAAGGCAAATGTGGCGAGGACGGTGCCGGGATGAAGGATGCGGAAGGCAAGTGCGGTGAAGGCAAATGCGGTGAAGATAAGGACGCCGACAAAACGGGCGAGGGCAAATGCGGTGAAGGCAAGTGTGGGGAAGAAAAGAGCGGCGGCGATGAGGCTGCCCACTAACGCCCACGCTATTGTCGACGATTGCGGGTCGGCAGGTTCGACCGGCCCGCATATTGGCCAGCCCAGCCGTGACCGACGCATTGCAGGAGAGAGCTCATGCAGCCATTGCTTCATATTTACCAGCAGCTGATAGAGGCTCTTGACAGGGCTGGTCCTTGGGTGGGGTTGCTGCTGTTGCGACTATTGATCGGCTGGGAATTTCTGGAGGCTGGCCTGGAAAAGTACAACGGCCAAAACTGGTTCGGCCAGGTGCGAGACGACTTTCTCTTTCCATTCAACCTGCTACCCGCTGAATGGAGCTGGAATATGGCAACCTGGTTTGAGCTTGTCGGGGGGGTCGCCCTGATCGTCGGCCTCGGCACACGCTTTTTTGCCCTCAGTCTGATGGTGCTGACCATAGTGGCGACAGCCGCTGTGCACTGGCCTGCGGACTGGAGCACTCTGGCAGAGCTTGCCCAGGGGTACGCCATCAGCAACAAGGGCTATGGCAACTTCAAATTGCCGGTCATTTTCCTCGCCATGTTGATCCCTCTGCTATTTATGGGCGCAGGTAAAATCAGCTTCGATAATCTGATTCACAATGTTTGCAAGCCAGGCCGTGCCTGAGGGTTCGGATTTTCCGGGCTGTTTTTTTGCCGCCCAGGTCACAGGGCAAGCCAATCACCGGGGCTGCGATCACAAGCCGAATGGCGCGATGAGGATGGAGATACGCCAATCGATGCCTGCTACAATCGGGCCTTCCTCACTCATTGCCTGATCACTCCAGGATGGACCATGCGCGATACCCTGCCTCTGCTTGAGGTTACCGATTTCCCCGCCATCAGGCGCGGGGCTACTCAGACCCTGCAAGTCAATCTCGGTTACAAGTGCAACCAGCGCTGCCTGCACTGCCATGTCAATGCCAGTCCCGACCGCACCGAAATGATGGATGCCGCAACCCTGGACCTGATCCCCCAGGTGCTGGCGGCGCGGGGTATCGGCACTCTCGACCTCACCGGCGGTGCGCCGGAGCTGCACGAAGGCTTTCGCTCCCTGGTAACGGCTGCGAGGAAGCAGGGCGTCCATGTGATCGACCGCTGCAATCTCACTATTCTGTTTGAGCCGGGGCAGGACGATCTGGCGCAGTTTCTCGCCGCCCAGCAGGTGGAGGTGGTGGCGTCGCTGCCCTGCTACTCGGTGGCCAATGTCGACAGGCAGCGGGGGGAGGGTGTGTTCGACAAGAGCATTGCCGCCCTGCAGGCGCTCAATGCCCTCGGTTATGGCAAGGCGGGGTCAGGTCTGATGCTGAACCTGGTGTTCAACCCCCAGGGGCCATCGCTGCCGCCGGGCCAGGCTGGTCTTGAGGCAGACTACCGCCGCGAGCTGTGGCAACATTTTGGCATCGAGTTCAATCACCTCTTTGTACTCACCAATATGCCCATCAAGCGCTTTGGCTCCACCCTGGTAACGCGCGGGGAGTTCGAGCCATACATGCACCTGCTCAGGGAAAATTATCAGGCGGACAATCTTGAACAGGTGATGTGCCGCAGCCTGATCAGCGTCGACTGGCGCGGTTATCTGTATGATTGCGACTTTAATCAGCAGCTGGGTTTACCGCTGCTGAATCCAGCTTCTGGCAGTGCTGGCACTAAAGCCAACCACGGTAAACTCCATCCCCAGCTGCGCGATCTGCTCGGCGGCGATGTCGCCAATAATCTCATAGATGTGGCCGATCACTGCTTTGGCTGTACTGCAGGGCAGGGCAGCAGTTGCGGCGGTGCGCTCTAGGTTTTACCTGTTCCAGTCCCCAAACCGATTTCAGGCGAAGATAACAATATGAAGAAAGTGCTGTTGCTGTGCGTTGTGGTGTTGGCTGTTGCGGCCTTCTTTGTCTTCGATCTGGATCAGTTGCTGACCCTCGAAGGACTCAAATCCATCCAGGTCAGCATGGAAGCGTGGCGCAATTCAGCGCCAGTGCTGGTGGCCCTGGGTTTCTTGCTGTTTTATGTGGCGGTAACGGCGCTGTCGCTGCCGGGGGCTGCGGTGATGACCGTGGCTGCCGGCGCATTTTTCGGGCTGTGGTGGGGCACGCTGATTGTGTCCTTTGCCTCCAGCATCGGCGCCACCGTTGCCTTTCTGGTGTCGCGCTACCTGTTCCGCGAATGGGTACAAAAACGCTTTGGTGACCGCCTCAAGGCCATCAATGACGGTGTGGCCCGGGAGGGTGCTTTTTACCTGTTTACCCTGCGTCTGGTGCCGGTATTTCCGTTTTTTCTGATCAACCTGCTGATGGCGTTGACGCCGATTCGCACCTGGACCTTTTACTGGGTGAGCCAGGTGGGGATGCTGGCGGGCACCCTGGTGTATGTGAATGCCGGCACCCAGCTGGCGCGCATTGACAGCCTCGGTGGATTGCTGTCGCCGCAGTTGTTGCTCTCTTTTGTGCTGCTGGGCATCTTTCCCCTGCTGGCGAAAAAAATCGTTGCCCTGGTACAGCGGCAGCGCGTCTACAAGAGCTGGAAAAAACCGGCCAGATTTGACTGCAATCTGCTGGTTATCGGCGGCGGCGCAGCAGGACTGGTCAGCGCCTATATCGCCGCCACCGTCAAGGCCAAAGTCACCCTGGTGGAGGCCCACAAAATGGGTGGCGACTGCCTGAACTACGGCTGCGTACCCAGCAAGGCGCTGATTCGCAGTGCCAAGGTCGCCCGGCAGATGCGCACGGCCCATCACTACGGGGTCGAAGTGTCGGCACCGGCCATCAATTTTCGTCAGGTGATGGCGCGGTTGCGGGATGTTATCGCCGCCATCGAGCCACACGACAGTATCGAGCGCTACAACGGGCTGGGCGTCGATGTACTTGAGGGCTATGCCACGTTGGTAGATCCATGGACTGTTGAGGTCAAGCTGAACGATGGCACTGTGCAGTATTTGACTACTCGCGCCGTGGTGATCGCCGCCGGGGCCGAACCGGCGGTGCCGCCTATCCCCGGGCTGGATGAGGTGGGCTATCTCACCAGCGATACACTGTGGGATGCGCTGGCGGAGCGGGATAATCCGCCAGCAAGACTGGTCGTACTGGGTGGCGGCCCTATCGGCTGTGAGCTGGCCCAGAGTTTTGCCCGACTCGGATCAGAGGTTGTGCAGGTTGAGTTGATGCCGCGCCTGATGATCCGGGAAGACGACGATGTCTGCGGTTATGTACAGCGCTCCCTCGAAGACGATGGCGTCGATGTGTTGACCGGCCACGAAGCCCTGCGCTGTGAGCGCCAGGGCTCACGCAAGCTGCTGGTGGTGGCCCATGAAGGGCAGGAAAAGGTCATCGAATTCGACGAGCTGATTTGCGCCGTGGGGCGCAAGGCGCGCCTCAGTGGCTACGGGCTGGAAGCGCTGGGTATCGCAACCGATCGCACCGTGGTGACCAACGAATACCTGCAAACCCTCTACCCGAATATCTACGCCGCGGGCGATGTGGCAGGACCCTACCAGCTGACCCATGTGGCCGGTCACCAGGCCTGGTATGCGGCGGTCAATGCCCTGTTTGGCCAGTTCAAAAAATTCCGCGCCGATTACTCGGTGATTCCGGCGGTGACCTTTGTTGATCCGGAGGTGGCAAGGGTTGGCCTCAACGAACGCGAGGCAGCCGAAAAGGGCATAGCGTGCGAAATTACCCACTACAGCCTGGATGACCTGGATCGCGCCATTGCCGATGGCGTGGCGCGCGGGTTCGTCAAGGTGTTGACCGTGCCCGGCAAGGACAAAATTCTCGGTGCCACCATTGTCGGCGCCCAGGCCGGTGAACTGCTGGCGGAATTTGTGCTGGCCATGAAGCAGGGCATCGGCCTCAACAAACTGCTGGGCACCATCCATACCTACCCAACCCTGGCCGAGGCGAACAAGTATGCGGCCGGAGAATGGAAACGCGCCCATGCCCCGCAGACACTGCTGGCGCTGGTGGAGAAATACCACCGCTGGCGGCGGGGTTAACTGTGACGGCAGAGGCGGAGACAGAGGTGGAGAGAGAGGCTGGAGCGCCGCTTCTCTCCATTGTGATTCCGCTGCTCAATGAGCGCGACAATCTGCCGCAGCTTGTTGGGCAGCTTGACGGCTTAATGAACATTGCCGGCATTGAAATCATCGCCGTCGATGGCGGCAGCAGTGACGGTACAGTGGCATATCTGCAGCAAGCCGGTGTCGCGGTTATCACCAGCAGGCCCGGCAGGGCGCGGCAGATGAATGCCGGTGCTGACCTTTGCCGGGGCGATACCCTGCTCTTTCTCCATGCCGATACCCGGCTGCCCCTCCACATTCAGGGGCAGTCTCTGGCCATCTATCTCGCCGAGGCATTGAACAAAAGCGACAGGCAGTGGGGGCGCTTCGATGTGGCGATCAGTGGTCGGCACGCTCTGTTGGGGATGGTGGCGTTTTTTATGAATCTGCGTTCGCGGCTCACAGGCATTGCCACGGGAGACCAGTGCATTTTTGTTCGCAGGGCGTTGTTTATGCAGCTGGGCGGTTTCAGGGATCAGCCGCTGATGGAGGATATTGAACTGTCGGCGCGATTGCGCCGCGTCGGCAAGCCGCTCTGTTTGCGCCACAAGGTGGTGACTTCCGGGCGCCGCTGGGATACCCATGGTCTGTGCAAAACGGTCATCCTGATGTGGCGCCTGCGCCTGGCCTACTGGCTGGGAGCGTCGCCGGGTGCACTGGTGCAGCGCTACTACCGCCCGGATAAACAACTGTCGTCAGAAAGTGGCCCCGACCATAGTGGCCAACATCAGGGCAAGGCATGATGCCTGCTGTGCCCTGCAGGATTGTGATTTTTGCCAAGGCGCCAGTGCCAGGGGCGGTTAAAACCCGTTTGATTCCGGTGCTGGGCGCCGACCGTGCTGCGCGGCTTGCAGAGCAGATGTTTCACCATACGCTGGATCAGGCGCTGGCGGCGGCCCGTCAGGCCTCCCGTCTGTCTGTTGAGATCTGTACCCCGGATACAACTCATGTCTTTTGGGAGCCTGTTCATTTATCCGGCAAAGCCACGATCACCCCTCAGGGTGATGGCGATCTTGGTCAGCGCATGCTGCGGGCGGTGCGGCGTGTCAGTGGTGAGGGTGCGGCCTGTGTGCTGATCGGGAGTGACTGCCCGAGCCTGACTGCCGATGTTTTACTCACGGCTGTAGCAATTCTGGCAGCAGCGGAGATGGTGGTAGTCCCTGCACTGGATGGCGGTTATGTGCTGCTTGGTTTGCACCAGGCACATAGCTGGCTTTTCGAGGATATCCCCTGGAGTACAGCAAATGTGCTGGCCCTGACCCGTCAGCGCGCTGAAACCCTGGGGCTGAGAGTAAACTGTCTGTCGCCACTTGCGGATATCGACGAGCCTGGGGACCTCGTCCACTTGCCAGCAGAAATGGCGAGTTTTCCGGGCGAAACTGTTGCTGGGAAGGTGAGATAAAAATCATCCCGGCAATTGACCCGTTGTGCCCCGGCCTGTATTATCCGCGCTCTCTGATCGGGCAGCCCTCCGGGCCGCAATCAATCAGGGAGGAGACATTCGGGGAATAGCGCAGTCTGGTAGCGCGCCTGCTTTGGGAGCAGGATGTCGGGGGTTCGAATCCCTCTTCCCCGACCACAATTTGACACTTTAAGTTGTGGGGTTTGTGGTACAGGAAAGTGTCTCCAGCAAGTCAGTTTTTCAATGGTGGCCGTAGCTCAGTTGGTAGAGCTCAGGATTGTGATTCCTGCGGTCGCGGGTTCGAGCCCCGTCGGCCACCCCAGTCTTTTTCGGTGCTTACCGGATACTTAGCAAAAGCCCCGCTATTCATTGCCCTTCTGCTGTTTTCCAGCCCATTTCATGGTTGAGTTTTGATCAGCGATAGCGGGTATTTGCTGCTTTGATTTTCAGAATATCAAAAACAGCCCTATTGCCAGAACCAGTCCCAGCAAGGGAACAATCACCGTCAGCAGTCCTACTGGGCCATAGGCATCCTTGTGCTTTTCGTTGCAGATGGCGCGGATGGTGGTGACCACGTAGCCATTGTGGGGCAGGGAGTCGAGAGCGCCGGAGGAAATGGCTATAACCCGGTGCAGGGCATCGGGATTGACGCCCAGGTCGAGGTAGTGGGGCGCCAGGATCGGCAGGGCAATGGACTGACCGCCCGACGCCGAGCCGGTGAGTCCGGAAATCACGGTAACAGCAATGGCTGCGCCCACCAGATCGTTGAGGGGCAGGGTGGTGATAAACGCCACAGCCATGTCAAACGCCGGTGAGGTCTGCGCCACCGCGCCAAATCCCACCACCGCTGCCGTATTGCCGATGGCAATCAGGGCGCCAAAGGCTCCATCCCCCGCTGCCTGACCGATGCTGCGAAAAAACCGGAAATGAATCAGCGCGGCAGCGATGCAGCCTGCCAGCAGGGCGAGAATCAAGGCGGCCTGCTTGAGGGTTTCATGAAAGAAAAAACTCACCAGCAGTACCGCCAGCAGCGGCACCAGTGACAGCAATGGATTGGGCAGGTTGCGAGTGTGATCGGTTGGATCCGTTGCGCGCGATTCAAAGCGTTCCCCTCGTGCCACCGCCCTGGCGAGCATGCGATGCAATAACCAGAAGCCCAGGGAAGCCATTGCTACGGCCGCAACTATGCTCACTTCCCAGCCAGCGTAGGGGGTGGTGCCGAGGTATTTGATGGGAATCCAGTTCTGGATTTCCGGCGAACCCGCCGAGGTCATGGTAAAAGTCACTGAGCCAAAGGCCAGTGCCCCGGGGATAAAACGGCGCGGCAGGTTGGCCTGCTTGAACAGGCTCAGGGCTATGGGGAAGGCGGAAAAGGCCACCACAAAGACACTGACACCGCCATAGGTGAGGATGGCGCAGGCCATCACCACCGCAAAGGGCGCGCTTTTTGTGCCCAGCTTGCCGATGACCCAGGCGGCGACACTCTCTGCTGCGCCGCTGTCCTCCATAAACTTGCCGAAGATACTGCCCAGCAGGAACATGAAAAACCAGGACTGGATAAAGCCGCTGAATCCCGACATATAGGATGAGATGTAATCGGTATCCCCGGCCAGCCCGGTGGGGAAAAGCTGTACCTGGCCGGTCACTGCCACCAGGATTGCGCACAGGGGGGCAGCGATCAGCAGGTTCATGCCACGAATGGTGAGGTATATCAGGAGGGCGAGGGCGGTAGCTAGTCCAATCGAGCTGAGCATAAATGGCTGACTTTTTAGAATGAGGCGGATCACTTCCGCATAATTGGCAACGCCCTGCGCGCCGGAGTGTGGTCCGGGCTGCGGATGGAAGCCGTGAAACAAGCTGCAGGGGAATATGGGGTTTATGGTAGAAGCTGTCAATACAATGGGCTGGCGCTGCCAGTCGACCTGCTGCCCTGCTATTGCCGACAGGGGTCAATGGTGTCGGCAATGGCGGCAGAAGTCTGTATAATCCCGGCCTCGCCAGCCAGGGGCTGGCGCTTCAAGGCGCCCGTAGCTCAGTTGGATAGAGCAACGGCCTTCTAAGCCGTGGGTCAGAGGTTCGAATCCTCTCGGGCGCGCCAAATTCCCGGTCAACCAGAAACTGCAGGGTGGCAGGTCTTGTCACTTTTCCAACATCAATATTACTTACTCGCTGGCAGCCTTTCAGAGCCCTCTTATTGCTCAGCCTGTTTCAGGCTAATGGAATAGCTCAAGGTGACGTTGGCAGATCATTCCCTTTGCCCGCTCTGTCAATCCGGGGAGGTTTCGTGGTTTCACCGCGACAGTCGGCGCGACTACTGGCGCTGTGAGGTTTGCCGGTTAATCCATGTGCCCGACAGATTCCATCTCTCCGCTAGCGACGAAAAAGCCCACTACGACAACCATCAAAACAATCCTGCAGACGCGGGCTACCGGCGCTTTCTGGGGCGACTCTTTGCGCCGTTAAGCCGGCACCTTGCTCCGCGTTCCCGCGGCCTCGATTTCGGTTGTGGCCCCGGGCCTGCATTGGCCCTGATGTTTGCAGAACAGGGAGACAGGGTTGAGCTCTACGACGCTTATTACGCCCCTGACACCAGCGTTCTTGCTGGCAGTTACGACTTTGTGACGGCGACAGAGGTGGTTGAACATCTGCGCCATCCAGGCGCCGTACTGATGCAGTTGTGGGATTTGTTGAGGTGCGGGGGTGTGCTGGGCGTGATGACCTCACAGCTGGCCGACGGGCGCGACTTTTCATCCTGGCACTATAAAAATGATCCCACCCATATCGCTTTCTTCTCCAGGTGGACATTCCTGTGGCTGGGTAAGCGCTGGGGTGTGGACCCTGTTTTTGAGGGCGATGATGTAGTGCTTTTTCGCAAGCCCTAGGCGCCAATGCCTTGCGATCCTGCCGGCGGAATCGATCGTGGCCAGGCAATTGAGCTATTGGGTAGTTGTAAAACACCATCTGCGGCGGGTACATTCACCACCTCCGTAAAAAGTCACAACGAGGACAGACGATGTTTCAGGGCAAAACACTCACCATTACCACCATTGAGGCAGGGCTGGTTGAACTGCATTTTGACAATACCGACAAGCCGGTCAATGTCTTCAACCGCGCCACAGTTGCCGAGTTGGGTATGGCCCTTGATGTCCTTGAAAAGGCTCCCGGTATCCAGGGGATGCTGGTTACCAGTGGCAAGAAAGTGTTTGTCGCTGGTGCCGATATCACCGAGTTTGAGACAGCGTTTACGTCCAGCAAAGAGGAGTTAAAGGGCTTTTTGTGGGCCAACAATAGCAACCTCAATCGTCTTGAGACTCTGCCTTTCCCGGTGGTGGTGGCCATCAACGGATTTGCCCTGGGCGGCGGTTTCGAGTTTTGCCTGGCCTGTGATTTCCGCGTCATGGCCTCTGTTGCACAGGTGGGTTTCCCCGAAGTGGGGCTGGGAATTCTGCCGGGCTGGGGTGGCACGGTGCGCGCCCCCCGCATGGTGGAGTTTGCCGCTGCGGTGGAATGGGTAACCGGCGGTGGCCAACACAAGGCAGCGGATGCACTTGCCCAGGGCTTTGTCGATGCCGTAGTAAGCCCTGAGAGTTTGCGGGAGGAAGCGCTCAGTATTCTGCGTCAGGCCATGGCTGGCGAGCTGGATTACCGCGCACTGCGACTTGCCAAGCAGGGTGCCCTCGACGTTGATCAGTCAGCCTTTGCGGAAACGGCCTCGACATTGCGCGCTGCTGTGGTACGCCAGGCCGGCAAGCATTACCCGGCGCCAGTGGCGGCAGTTGATGCCATGATTCAGGCGGCGCCGTTGACCCGGGATCAGGCGCTGGATGTGGAATTTGACGCCTTTTACCAGCTTGCCCAGTCACCCCAGGCCCGCGCACTGATTGGCCTGTTTATGGCGGACCAGCAATTGTCGGCAGTAGCCAGAAAGTATGCCTCTGCCAGCCCGGCACCTGCCGCTCGCGTCGCGGTGCTGGGGGCCGGCATTATGGGCGGTGGTATCGCCTATCAGAACGCCTTGAAGGGCTTCTCGGTTTTAATGAAGGATATCAATCAGGCTGCCCTCGACCTGGGAATGAAGGAGGCCGGGACCATCCTGTCGAAACGGGTTGAGCGTGGCGCCATGACCGAGGACGCTGCGGCCAAGGTGCTGTCATCCATTGAGCCCACCCTCGACTATGACGACATTGCCGGTTGCGACATGATCATCGAGGCGGTAGTGGAGAAGGAAGTGGTCAAAAAGGCCGTGCTGGCCGAAGTGGAAAAGCTGGTTCCCTCCAGCACTGTTCTCGCTTCCAACACCTCATCGATCCTCATTACATCCATTGCCACGGCCCTTGAGCGCCCGGAGAATTTCTGCGGTATGCACTTCTTTAACCCGGTGCATGCCATGCCGTTGGTGGAAGTGGTGCGTGGCGAGAAGACTTCCGATGAGACTGTTGCCAGGGCCGTTGCCCACGTGCTGGCGATGGGCAAAAAAGCCGTGGTTGTGAAGGATTGCAATGGCTTTCTGGTCAACCGGGTGCTGTTTCCCTATTTTGCCGGTTTCAATCTGCTGATGCGCGATGGTGCTGATTTTGAGCAGATTGACCGGGTGATGGAGGACTGGGGTTGGCCCATGGGTCCTGCCTACCTGCTCGATGTGATCGGCATTGATGTGGCGGTTCATGCTGCCGATGTGGTGGCCGAGGGATATCCTGACCGGCTGACCATGGATTTCGCTCAGGCTTCTCACCTGATGTATGAGAACAAGCGCTTTGGCCAGAAGAACGGCAAGGGCTTTTACGCCTATGAGCGCAATGACAAGGGCCGGACAGTCAAGGTCAGTGACCCAGAAACCTGGACATTGCTGGCACCCCATGTGGCACCCCGACGCGAATTCAGTGACGAGGAAATCATTGCCCGCATGATGATTCCGATGTGTACCGAGATGGTCCGCTGCCTTGACGAAGAGATTACCGGCTCACCGGCAGAAGGGGATATGTCGTTGCTGTACGGTATTGGTTTTCCCAAGTTTCGCGGTGGTGTGTTGCGCTGGCTGGATGAAATCGGTTTGTCAGCCTTTTGTACCATGGCGGATCGTTATAGCCATTTGGGGGGGCTCTATCAGCCTACTCAATCCATGCGCGATATGGCGCTTGGCGGCAAACGCTATTATTGATGAAGTGGAGTTGGCCAGTTTCGCACGGCCACTGTTTGCACGGGCACTGATAGTGGCTAGATAGAAACGCAGACACATAAAAAAGCCAGGGCAAGCCCTGGCTTTTTTATGTCAGTGGAAGCTTATTCCTTGACAGCGTCAGAAGCGTCTTCCATTGCATCTTCGGCGTCGTCAGCTGCATCGCCCATGGCATCCTTGGCGTCATCAGCTGCATCACCCATGGCGTCCATGGCGTCATCGGCAGTGTCACCCATGGCATCCATCGCGTCATCGGTAGCTTCTTCAGTGGCCTCGGCGGCGTCGTCCCAGGTTTCAACGGCGGCTTCGGCAGCATCGGCTGCTGCTTCTTCTGCAGCGGCAGCGGCAGCATCAGCAGACTCTTGCATTTCGGTCATGGTGTCAGCCGGGGGAGTGGTGGTCTCTTCTTTTTTGTCTCCGCCACAGGCAACAAGAGTGAAAGAAAGGGCGGTAACTGAGATCAGTGTGGCAGCAGTTTTCAGGTTAATCATGTCAGTGGCTCCGGGTTATTTTTGACAGGGACCTTATTATAGATACAGGTTATGTAAACGGGTCAATAGCTTAGCCAAATAAAGTCAATATTTTCTAGGGTTTGGAATTTGTCATCCAAGGCCCTAGACTTTGTGCTCACAACAGGATCGACACCGTGCCAAGCATACATCACTTCACTGGCAATCCCGAAATACTGCTGGAAAAGCATCTCCGCGATCGGGAGACCAGCATTTTCAGCTTTGAGCATGCTCAGTATTACCTGCCTGAAAGCCCCGCGGTCACCCTGCTGGCGGTTTTGCTGGCAAGCGATGTTCAGGGGCACTGTCGTCACTTTGCCGTCGTAACTGAGCGGCTGGATATTGCCGACCAGTGGCTGGCGTTGAACCAGGTAAATGTCGAAACAATGGTTGAACTTGCGCAGCAGGTAAACGCGCCATTGGTGGATCTGTTCGCACCCTGGTCGCTTGCCCCTGTGCATATTGCCAAACCCTGGGGGCAGGAGATCTGGTTCACCGGTATTGAAAAACGCGGGCAATCTGCCGTCACCGATGGTCTTTTTTCCATGCCGCTGCCCTGGTTGCTGGCCCTGTCGCCAGCCAGGTTTTTGGGGGTGGCTGCGCGCGAACCGGCACTGTTGAAAATTCTTGATCCCCTGCCCGAGGAAGTGTTTGGCGATCTGTATTTTGAGCTTCACGAGGAGAAGCGCGAGGTCTATGTCGTTACCCATGTGGATAGAAACGCCTGGCCCGATGGCCGCGGCGCCATCCGTTTTGGCTTCGATCAGGTGGCACGGCAGCGGGCCGCCAGCGATGAGGCATTCCGCCAGCAGTTCCTTTCAGCTGTAGCCGACTATGAGCAGCTGAGGCGCGCTATCGATCGCCACTGCGATGAGATCAGGCGAGAGGAGGGGGTTGGCCTGAATGAGCCAGTGGATGCCGCGACCCTCAAGCGCTGGCTGGGGGTTGTCCCTGCCCCATTGCTTGAGCGCGAGAGACAGGCGCGGGAAGCCATGAATGCCTTCACCCATATGCTCCCGCTGAGGGAGGGTGATGTGGTGAAAGTCCCGTGCCTGACGCCCCATGCCCTTCAGCACGGGGTGCGCACCGTGGAGTTCCAGACACCGGTTTACGAACGCAAGATACTGGCCTTCGCCCAGAAAGTGTTGACCCAGGACCACTGGGATACCAGTGAAGCTGTTGAATTGATGAGCCTTGAGGCGGGTTCGCTCGAGGCTCTGTCCGTGATCAGTCAAGGCGCGGATTATAGCCTTGAACAGGTGGTGCGCTTTGCGGATTTTGAGGTGCAGCGTCTGAACCTGGCTGCGGGTGCCAGTCTCGTCATGCCCCCTTCAGGCGCCTACCGGCTGGTGATGGTTGCCACTGGTGATGCCAGCGTGAACAGCCATTCCTGCAGTGTTGAAGACGCCCTGCTGCTGCCCGCAGGCAGTGGGGATTTGACGATCATCGCCCATGACTCCGCACCGGCGGTGATCCTCATTTGTCTGCCGCGCTGATTGCCGATACCCGGCATTGAAGTCAAAGGAATCATGGCCTCAGGGCTGTTTCAGTTGCCCACACTGCCCCCCTATGGCAAAATCGCCCCCCTTTCCCGGCCAGCAGTTTGGTCGGCAATAGCAAAAGCGAGAGTGGCGGAACTGGTAGACGCGCTGGATTTAGGTTCCAGTAGGGCAACCTGTGGGAGTTCGAGTCTCCCCCCTCGCACCACACATTCTATCGAGTTGCATACAGCACACAGGTGAGGAAGATCCATGCAGGTTTCCATCGAAACAACGTCCGGTCTTGAGCGCCGGATGACCATAGGCGTACCGGCAGCACAAGTGGAAAATGAAGTCACTGCCCGGCTGCAAAAAGCCGCCCGCAGCGTGCGCCTGGATGGATTCCGGGCCGGCAAGGTGCCTTTCAAGGTGGTACAGCAGCGTTTTGGTGCCGGTGTGCGCCAGGAAGTGATTGGCGAAGTGGTCAGCAAGAGCTTCCAGGAAGCGGTCAACCAGGAAAAACTGCGTCCCGCCGGTCAGCCCAGCATCGAATCTCTGACCGACAATCCCGGCCAGGATCTTGAGTTTGTGGCGGCTTTCGAAGTCTATCCCGAAATAGAATTGCAGGATTTTGCGACACTGTCGGTGACCAAGCCTGTTGCCGAAGTTAACGATGCCGATGTCGAGAAAATGATCGACGTGTTGCGCAACCAGAACGCCCAGTGGGTGGCTGTCGAGCGCGCAGCCCAGAAGGACGATCAGGTGAAAATCGACTATACCGGTCGCAAGGACGGTGAGGAATTTGATGGCGGCAAGGCCAGTGGCAGCTTGCTGGTACTGGGTTCAGGCCAGATGATCCCCGGTTTTGAAGACGCACTGGTTGGCATGAAGGCGGGCGACAGCAAGACGGTGTCCCTGTCCTTCCCTGAGGACTATCACTCAGAAGACCTGAAGGGCGCCGCCGTGGAGTTCGACCTCCATGTCCATGAAGTGCAGGAAAAACAGCTGCCTGAGCTGAATGATGAGTTTTTTGCCAAATTTGGCATCAAGGAGGGTGGCAAGGAAAAGTTTGTCGCTGAAGTGCGCAATAACATGGAGCGCGAGCTGCGCAATGCCATCAAGAACAAGGTCAAAACCCGCTTGATGAACCAGCTGCGTGAAAAGCACAGCGTTGAAGTGCCTGCTTCCCTCGTCAAAGAGGAGGTGGGCGCCCTGCGTCGCCAGATGCTGTCCCAGTTTGGTGGTGGCCAGAATTTTGACGAGTCACTGTTGCCGGACGAGCTCTTTGCCGGTGATGCCGAGCGTCGTGTCGCCCTGGGGCTGATCGTCGCCAGCATTATTGAGAGCGCTGAAATCAAAACAGATGCTGCTCAGGTTCGCCAGCAAATTGAAGAAATTGCATCGACCTACGAAGAGCCTGAGGAAGTGGTGCGCTATTACTACAGCAATCAGCAATTGCTGGTTGGTGTTCAGTCATCAGTCCTTGAAGATCAGGTGGTGGAACATGTCCTGCAGTCGGCCACCCTTATCGAGGAGCCTTGCAGCTACGAGGAAGCCGTACAGCCCGACAAGGACAACAGCAGCGACGAAGAAGCCGCTGACTGATCCGGTTGGCAAAGCAACCCTGGCCCGCACTGTTGAGGCTGTTGCCAGGGTTGTCTTGCGGGATACAATGAAAGCTCAATCTTGTCCATTTCCGGGAGTAACAATAAATGATGTCAGCAATGGATATACGCGGTGCCGGTGGCCTGGTGCCTGTAGTCATAGAGCAAACGGCCAGGGGCGAACGCGCTTTTGACATCTATTCCCGGCTTCTCAAGGAGCGGGTTATTTTTCTGGTGGGCCCTGTTGAGGATTACATGGCCAACCTGGTGGTGGCCCAGCTGCTGTTCCTGGAGTCGGAAAATCCTGACAAGGACATCCACCTCTATATCAATTCGCCTGGTGGTTCGGTGACTGCAGGGCTGTCGATCTACGATACCATGCAGTTCATCAAGCCCGATGTGTCCACCATGTGTATCGGCCAGGCCGCCAGCATGGGCGCGTTTTTGCTGGCAGCCGGAGCGGCAGGAAAGCGCTACTGTCTGCCCAACTCCCGCTGCATGATCCACCAGCCCAGCGGTGGAGCCCAGGGGCAGGCTAGTGATATCCATATTCATGCCCAGGAGATTCTCAAGATTCGCGAGCGGCTCAACCGGCTGATGTCCCATCACACCGGCCAGCCCTATGAAAAAATTGCCCTTGAGACCGAGCGCGATAATTTTATGGATGCACAGCAGTCGATGGAATATGGTCTGATCGATCAGGTTCTGGACAAAAGGCCGTAAAATACGCTAGTCTGCAGTGGCAGAGTTTATTTTTCTGCTTTCAAGTTTTTGTTTCCTATAGATTTTTAAGGGGTGGCCATGGGCGACCAAGGCAAAACGACCGATAATGGCAAGCTGCTGTATTGCTCATTCTGTGGCAAAAGCCAGCACGAGGTTCGCAAGCTGATCGCGGGTCCATCCGTTTTTATCTGCGACGAATGCGTCGATCTGTGTAACGACATTATTTCGGAAGAAATTCAGGAGACAGCGGCTACCGGTTCTGCTGGCAAGCTGCCTACCCCCGAGGAAATCAACACCATCCTCGATCAGTATGTGATCGGCCAGAAGCGCGCCAAGCGGGTGTTGTCTGTTGCCGTCTACAATCACTACAAGCGTTTGCAGGGTATGCCGGGTCGATCCGAAGTTGAGCTCAGCAAGAGTAATATTCTGCTGATTGGCCCCACCGGCAGTGGCAAGACCCTGCTGGCCGAAACGTTGGCCCGCCTGCTGGATGTGCCCTTTACCATTGCCGATGCCACCACCCTGACCGAAGCCGGTTATGTGGGCGAGGATGTTGAGAACATCATCCAAAAGCTGCTGCAAAAATGCGATTACGATGTGGAAAAAGCCCAGCGAGGCATTGTCTACATCGATGAAATCGACAAGATTTCCCGCAAGTCTGATAACCCGTCCATCACCCGTGACGTGTCTGGCGAGGGTGTGCAGCAGGCACTGCTGAAGCTGATTGAGGGCACAGTAGCCTCTGTTCCGCCCCAGGGTGGCCGCAAGCATCCTCAGCAGGAGTTTCTCCAGGTCGATACCCGCAATATTCTCTTTATCTGCGGCGGCGCCTTTGCCGGACTGGAAAAGGTGATTCAGGATCGCTCTGAAAAGGGCGGTATTGGTTTCGGCGCTGAAGTGAAAAGCAAGCAGGATAAGCCCAATATCGGCGAGATGCTGGCCACCATTGAGCCGGAAGATCTGGTGCGTTTTGGCCTGATCCCCGAATTTGTCGGGCGCTTGCCGGTAATTGCCACACTTGAAGAGCTCGATCGTGATGCCCTGGTCAATATCCTAGTCGAGCCGAAAAACTCCCTGCTCAAGCAGTTTATGGCGCTGTTCGAAATGGAAGGTGTTGAGCTTGACGTTCGCCGCGACGCCCTTGAAGCCATTGCCGATAAGGCCCTGACCCGCAAAACGGGCGCCCGCGGGCTGCGTTCCATTATCGAAAATGTCCTGCTCGATACCATGTACGAGATTCCGTCCCGCTCGAATGTGGTGAAGGTAGTGGTCGACAGCACGGTGATCCGCGGTGAATCCGAGCCGCTGGTTGTCTATGAGCGCAGCGAAAAAGTGAAGGCTGCCGCTAGCGAGGACTGACCTGTTGCGCCCTGTGGGGCGCAATGTCTTTTGCCACTTTTTCTTGCACTTCGCGCCTTGTTTTCTGGTAGTCTGGCCCCATATCGTACTCACTGACCCGCTTTGGGGTCCCTAACAGTTGAGGTTGATATGGGCCAAGAAACCTACCAGGAAAAAGTCGCTTCCGAGCTTCCCTTACTCCCCCTGCGTGATGTGGTTGTCTACCCACAGATGGTGGTTCCGCTATTCGTAGGCAGGGAAAAATCTATCCTCGCTCTCGAGGAATCGATGGCCCAGCACAAGCAAATCCTGCTGGTTGCCCAAAAAAATGCCGCTGATGACAACCCCGATGCGTCCTCTGTCCACGCGGTTGGCACCCTCGCCAATATTCTCCAGATGCTCAAGCTCCCGGACGGTACTGTCAAAGTGCTGGTCGAGGGTTCGCAGCGTGTTCAGCTCGGCGAGATTGCTGAAAAATCAGGCTTTTTTGTCGCTGGGTTCACGGCCATAGAGGAGGCTTCCCTCGGTGATCGCGAATCCGATGTGCTGATGCGCACCCTGATCTCCCAGTTTGAGCAGTATGTGAACCTCAGCAAGAAAATTCCTTCAGAAGTGGTCACCACTCTGTCCGGCATTGAGGAAATTGATCGCCTGGCCGACACAGTGGCCACCCACATGACCATCTCTCTGGAACAGAAGCAACAGGTTCTCGAAGAACCGAATGTCAAGAACCGGGTAGAGATCCTGCTCGGCTTTATTGAGTCGGAAGTCGAGTTGTTCCAGATCGAGCAGCGCATCCGTGGCCGCGTCAAGAAGCAGATGGAGAAAAGCCAGCGCGAGTACTATCTGAATGAGCAGATGAAGGCCATTCAGAAAGAGCTGGGCGACATGGAAGATGGCCACAACGAGATTGAGCTGCTAGAACAGCGCCTCAAGGATTCGGGCATGCCCAAGGCGGCCCTGGATAAAACCCGCAATGAGCTCAACAAGCTGAAGATGATGTCGCCCATGTCTGCTGAGGCATCGGTGCTGCGCAGCTATGTGGACTGGATGCTCAATGTGCCATGGAACAAGCGTTCCAAGGTGCGTCACGATATCGCCCGTGCCGAGAAAACCCTCAACGAAGATCATTACGGTCTCGAAGAAGTGAAGGAGCGCATTCTTGAATTTCTGGCGGTGCAAAAGCGCGTCAAGAAACTCAAGGGTCCGGTTCTCTGTCTGGTCGGCCCCCCGGGTGTGGGTAAAACGTCCCTGGGCGAATCCATTGCCAAGGCCACTGGCCGCAAGTTTGTTCGCATGTCGCTCGGCGGTGTACGGGATGAAGCCGAGATTCGCGGCCACCGTCGCACTTACATAGGCTCGCTGCCTGGCAAGCTGGTGCAGAAAATTGCCAAGGCAGGCGTGAAAAACCCGCTGTTCCTCTTGGATGAAATCGACAAGATGGGGATGGATCACCGCGGTGATCCCGCTTCAGCGCTGCTTGAGGTGCTTGATCCGGAGCAGAACAACACCTTCAACGACCACTACCTTGAGGTGGACTACGACCTCTCCGAAGTGCTGTTTATCTGTACCGCAAACTCCATGAATATTCCCGGCCCACTGCTGGATCGGATGGAAGTGATCCGGATTCCCGGCTATACCGAGGATGAAAAGGTCAATATCGCACTCAAGTACCTGCTGCCCAAACAGCTGAAAGCCAATGGCCTGAAGCCCGATGAGCTGAATGTCGATGAGCCGGTGATGCGGGATATTATTCGCTACCACACCCGCGAAGCCGGTGTGCGCGGCCTTGAGCGCGAGATCGCCAAAATCTGCCGCAAGGTGGTGACCCTCCATGTGAAGGATGACACCAAGGGCACATTTGTAGTGAGCGAGGCCGGCCTTGAGGACCTCCTCGGTGTGCGCCGCTTTGACTACGGTCGTGCCGAAGCGGACAACCAGGTGGGTCAGGTGACTGGTCTTGCATGGACCTCCGTGGGCGGCGAACTGCTAACCATTGAAGCATCGGCAGTGCCAGGCAAAGGCGACGTGCAGTGCACGGGCTTGCTGGAAAAGGTCATGCAGGAGTCTATCCAGGCGGCCAGAACCGTAGTGCGCAGCCGCTCCCAGCAGTTGGGTATTGCCAAGCATTATCACAGCAAGTTCGACCTGCATATCCATGTGCCCGAAGGCGCTACGCCGAAGGATGGCCCGAGCGCAGGTGTCGGCATGTGCACTGCCTTTGTCTCGGCGCTCACTGGCGTCGCGGTACGGGCCGATGTGGCCATGACCGGGGAAATCACCCTGCGGGGTCAGGTGTTGCGCATTGGCGGCCTCAAGGAAAAACTCCTGGCTGCTCACCGTGGTGGGATAAAAACCGTGATTATCCCCTTTGAAAACCAGCGCGACCTCAAGGAAATCCCTGACAATATCAAGGCTGCCCTTGAAATCCGTCCGGTCAAGTGGATTGATGAAGTACTGCAGATTGCCCTTGAGCACATGCCCGAGGCGTTGAGCGATGAGGAGTACGACCGGCCTGTTTCGGCAACCGGTGTGGTGGAGGGCGATGCCAATCCCAGAATCAGCGCCCACTAAGCTGTGACTGATGCCCCGGTTCGGTTGAGCCGGGGCTGAGGCCTTGACCATGCTGGTTCAGGTTGGTATAAAGCCGTGGTCTTGAGGCCCGAGTCGTGCGATGATTCCACGGGCAAGGTAGCGCCATCAGGCGCAGGAACGATTAACTATTTAAAAAGGGGAAAACAAGTGAATAAATCCGAATTGATTGATGCCATCGCCGAAGGTGCTGATCTCTCCAAGGCCGCAGCAACCCGCGCGCTGGACTCATTGATCGACGCTGTCACCAGCGAGCTGAAAAAGGGTGACCAGGTATCCCTGGTAGGTTTTGGCACCTTCGCTGTGAAGCACCGTCCTGCTCGTACAGGTCGCAACCCCCAGACTGGCAAGGAAATCCAGATTGCTGCCAGCAACGTGCCCAGCTTCAAGCCTGGCAAGGGACTCAAGGATTCAGTCAACTGATTCTCCACTTCAGTGATTTAAAAGGCGCATCTCGGTGCGCCTTTTTTCGTAACAGGCCAGGATAATCGCAAGACCAAGCCTGGCGATCAGTATCAGACAGCACAGCAATACAAAGACAGGGGCTTTCCATGCTGCAGGAATTCCGGGAAAACTTGAAAGGGGTGACCGCCACCATACTGGTGGGGATTATCATTATTCCCTTTGCCTTTTTTGGCATTGATTCACTGTTCCTGAGTGGGCCTGATAACGATCAGGCTGCCAGCGTCAACGGCGAGAAAATTACCGCATTCCAGGTACAGCAAGGCATTGAGCTGCGTCGACAGCAAATACTCGAACAGTTCGAGGGCATTGATCCCACCTTTCTGACGGATGACCAGTTGCACGGTCCTGTGGTGGATGCCCTGGTGCGTGATGCCGTCCTGTATCAGGCAGCCCGCGCCGAAGGTATGGCCCTGTCGGATGCGGCTTTTCGCGATATCGTCGCCAGTCAGGACGTGTTCAAGCGGGATGGCAAATTTGACCCGGCAGTCTATGAGTACACCATCGGTCGTCTTGGCTATACCCCCAAAACCTATCGCCAGCGTGTTGAGGAGGAGATACTGGCCAACCAGTTTGTTGGCGGAATCTTTGCCAGCGGTTTTGTCTCACCGGCGGAGGTGAGCGATTTTCTGGAGATCAACCTCCAGGAGCGCGATTTCCATTATCTCACTCTGTCCCTTGCCCGCTTTGTTGACGACATCGAAATCAGTGATGAGGAAGTTGCCAGCTACTATGAGCAGCAGGCTTCAAGTTTTGAGGAGCCTGAAAAACTTACGCTTGAATATATCTCCCTGAGTGCTGAGAGCCTTCTCGACCAGGTTAAGGTGGACGATGAACAGGTGCGTGCCCAGTTTGATGCGGAAGCGTCTCAGGCGGGTGGCGAGACCAGCTGGCAGTTGGCCCATATTCTTGTTGAGGAGCAGCCAGACGGCTCCCAGGAAGCGTTGCTGACTGACATCCAGGAGCGCCTGGCGGCAGGCGAATCTTTTGCCGAACTGGCGAAAACCTACAGTCAGGATGCTGGCAGTGCACAGCAGGGAGGCGAGCTTGGCAGCTTCACCCAGGCCGATCTGCCGGAGGGCTTTGAGAAGGCTCTGGCTAGCCTCGAGCCAGGACAGGTGTCAGCCCCGCTAACCACTGATAGCGGTCAGCATCTGATCAAGCTTGTGAGCAAAACCGAGGGTCAGCTACCGGATTTCGATGAGCAGAAAGAGCGCATTCGCGCCGAGCTTGCCCTTGTGGCCGCTCAGGAAATGTTGCCCCGCGTGGTCGAAGAGCTCAAGGAAAAGTCCTACAGCGTTGACAGCCTGTCCTCGGTAGCAGAAGAAATGGGGCTTGAAATGGGTATATCCGAGCCATTTTCCCGCACCCAGGGCAGCGGTATTGCCGCTAACCCCAAGGTGCTGGAAACGGCTTACAGCGAAGATGTACTGGAGAAGGGCTATGCCAGCGATGTCATGGAGCTGCAGGATCAGGATTATGTGGTTATCAAGCTCAAAGACCGCATTCCAGCACACCGCAAGCCGCTTGATGAAGTTCGCAGCACCATTGTTGCCAGGCTGAAGGATCAGAAAGGGGCTGAAAAGGCCCAGGCCAAAGCCGCTGAGTTGCTGGCCAAAGTGAAGGGCGGGGACAACGTTGAGGACATCGCGGTGGCCGATGATATCCCCTGGCAGGTTGCCCTGAATGCTACCCGCTTCGAAGCCCAGGCTGATCCCCGGGTGGTTGCTGCGGTGTTCGCCCATCCTCCCGGTGAGGAGCTGCCGGTCTCAGGACAGGTGACGACTGCCAGCGGCGATGTGGTGGTGTACTCCGTATCACGGGTGGGCAGGGCCGATGCCAGCAAAGTCAGCGACGAGGAACGCCGCGGTTTAAAAGCCTCCCTGCAACAGTTAATGGCTACGCGGGAATGGAACGCCTATGAGGAAATCCTGGTAGGGTCGGCAAAAGTTGTGAAGTGACAGGTCAGTGAGATTGGCAGTGATAGATAAGTAATAGGTCAGGTATAGAGTGCAGTAGTAGTTCAGGTATAGAGTTCAGTGAAAGATGAAAACCCCGGTTCCCACTGGGGTTTTTTCATGGTCGGGAAAGGGCCTCTTTCCTGCAGGAAATGAGCAGCTCAGCTTTACAGAATTGGTGTTGGATGGGGATCAAGGCCCACGCCGGGGCTGGAAACAGCAGGGGTTGCGAGCAGAAAATGTAGCTGAATAACCTGGTTGGAGACTGGGTAGCAGTCCCAAGTCTCAATGGGGCATCAAAAAATACGGTTTTGAACCAGAGGTTCAGGGGGTGGGGTAGAGGGTCAGGCTTTGACCCGGTCTGATCAGCTGCTGAAGCTCCATTCCGTTCCAGGCCAAAATGTCATTGACCCGCACCTTGAAGCGACGCGCAATCTCATAGAGGGAATCGCCCTGCTTGACCTGGTAGTTGATGCTGGAGGTGTTACTGGATCGGGCTGTAAAGCCAGGGCTGCGCAGGCTCAGTTGCTGGCCTGGCGATATTACTGAAGTCTGCTTGAGGTTGTTCCATGCCAGCAGGTCGTTGATCTTGATGTTATGGGATTTGGCAATATTCCACAGACTGTCACCGGCTTTAACCCTGTAGGTTGCTGGCCGGCCGCTGCCCTGATGAAGAGCCAGATTTCTGTTCGCATCCGCTGATCCCGGAATGCGCAGCAACTGACCAATGCTGAGATTGGATGAGGTCAACTGGTTGATACGGGTCAGTTCTTCGACGCTGGTGCCGTTGGCTACAGCGATGCGCCCCAGGGTGTCCCCTGATTTGATCACATAGTCTGTGGTTGGGCGCCAGGGTTGTCTTGGAGTTCTGGCCAGCTGCTCAAGAAACCCCGGGACTTCCTGGGTCGGCAGCAACAGCCGGTAGGGGCCTGAGGGTGGCGTTACCCAGCGGCTGAAACCCGGATTCAGGTGGTACATTTGTTCTGAACTGATGCCGGCGAGCTTGGCTGCCTGTGAGAGATCAATCTGATCCTTGACTTCGATTATCGAGAACTGGGTCTGGCGAGGAATGGCACGACGGTCGATATTGTACTCATCGGGATTGGACAATACCTTGGCGAGGGCCACCAGGCGAGGGACATAGGCTGTGGTCTCTTCCCTCAGGGGCAGCGACCAGAAATCGGTGGGCTTGCCCTGCAGTCGGTTAGCTTCCTGGGCGCGGCTGATGGTACCCGGACCGGCGTTATAGGCAGCCAGGGTCAGCAGCCAGTCGCCATCAAACATTTTGTTGAGGATAGTCAGGTAGCGGATGGCTGCGTCGGTTGAGTCGACAATGTCGCGACGGCCTTCATACCAGTTGTCCTGCTTGAGGCCCATTTCCCTGCCAGTGTCGGGGATAAACTGCCACAGGCCGGAGGCGTGGCTGTGGGAATAGGCGAAGGGGTTGTAGGCGCTCTCGATGAAGGGCAGCAGGGCCAACTCCATGGGGAGGTTGTTTTCCTCGAGTTTTTGCACCACATAGGGCATGTAGGTGTTGGCGCGGGCGAGGGTGCGGTTGAAGTACTCGTCATTGCCACTGTACCAATCCAGGTAACGGGCGACCTTGCGATCAGGAATGTCGTTGGCGAAGGTCAGGCCCTGCTCAATGACAGGCCAGATTTCATTGGGGTTGGATGGGTTGTGCTTGCGGGATGGGTGAGAGTCTTTGCCGGAAAAAAAGATGGACTTGCGCTTGTGTGAAGCGGATCCCTGCCCCTTTGCGGCCGGATCCGTTGAGGATACCTGTGCTTGCTGCGCACAACCGGTGATGAATAGCAGCAAACATGCCACCAGGAGAATGGGTGTTCTCATGGGTATACCCTTGGATCCACAAAGGACCGATTCTAACCCTCTAGCTTCGTCGGGGTAAACAAAAAAAGCACTGGTCATTGCGGGGCCATTATTGGCTGGCGCCAGGGCTGTGTGCTGAACAGGTAGGCAGATGCCTCAAAAGGTGTCTTTCAAGTGACGGATTGCGGCAAAGACCGCCACTTCGTTCTCCAGCTTTTTGTCGCTTCTTTGTGATACAGCCTGGGCAAGGGTTGGCAAATGACAACGCAAGAATGGGTTGGTCGCCCGTTCCAGATCCAGTTGTGAGGGAACAGTGGGTTGGTTTGCCTCGCGCAGCGCAATTACCTCTTCCAGTCGCCTGCGCAGATCGCTGTTGCCGGGTTCGACGCTGGCGGCAAAGTGGAGGTTGGCGAGGGTATATTCGTGGGCACAGTACACCAGTGTGTCCCCAGGCAGGGCGGCGAGTTTATCCAGTGAATGGCTCATCTGCGCGGCAGTGCCTTCAAACAGTCGCCCACAGCCCCCGGCAAACAGGGTATCGCCACAAAACACAACAGGCTGGTGGCCAATGTCACGGGTAAAGTAGGCAATGTGGTCAAGGGTGTGGCCAGGGACGTCGATGATGTCGAAGTTCAGGCCCAGGATAGGCACTTGCTCACTCCCGCTTACTGGTCGGGTAACCTGGGGAATAAACGCGGAGACTGGACCGTAGACAGGCACGTCATAGGTGGCCACCAGCTCATCCACACCACCAATATGATCTGGGTGGTGGTGGGTAACCAGAATGGCGCTCAGGGTGGCGTCCTGTGCGTTCAGTGCTCGGGATATAACGGCAGCATCGCCGGGGTCCACCACCAGTGCCTCGCGGCTGCGGTCGTCGACCACCAGCCACAGGTAGTTGTCCTTGAAGGCGGGAATCCTGTGTATGGAGCAGGTCATGGCTATTCCCTGTTGTGGAGTGAGTGTTGTGGAGTGAGTTGTTTCAATGAACCGGATGGACCATGATAAAGACCTCATGGCTACAAGTCACGGCGTCAGCCATCACAGCGTAGTGGGTTCAGGATCGATACAGAGGTGAACAGGTTGCTCAAGAAAATACTGGCAGGGATTGCGGCGCTATCCACCCCGCCTGCGCCCAACGATCTGGCGCAATCGCTGTCTGCCTGGTATCAAACGCCGGTCGGCGAGGCCCTGCTGGCCATGGAGCGTGAACAGTCTTTTGAATCCCTGCATATGCACAGCGGGTTTCGCGCCATGTTGCTTGAGGTTACCGATCGCCTCGAATTCCTTGCCGACGGCCCCCAGTTGCACAAGTTTTCGGTCACCAACCGGCCAGGCGCCGACTGTGCTGCAGTGAGCGATTTTGATGCCCTGCCGCTGCCCTCCAATCTGGTGGATGTGGTGCTTATGCACCACGTCCTGGATTACTGCCCACTGCCCCACGAATCCCTCAAGGAGGCCGCCCGGGTTGTGGCTCCGGCCGGGCATCTGGTGATTTTCGGGTTCAATCCCTTCAGCTGGATGGGGCTTCTGAAGTGGCCCCTGCGACTGATGTCCCGGAATTGCCTCTGGCAGTGCCGGATGCTGACCCGCTGGCGCATCGGCGACTGGCTGAAACTGTTGGGATTTCAGGTCGAGACCGTCTCCTACGGCGCCTTTGCCCCGCCACTGCAATCGCGGCGCCTGCTGCGTGGCCTGAATCGGTCTGAAGGTTTTTGCCGCAAGGCTGGTTTACCTTTTGGCGCCTACTATATGATTGTCGCCCGCAAACAGGTGTTGCGGCCCCTTGTCAGTCACCAACCCGCCTGGTTGGCGCGTGCCATCAAGCCTGTGCAGCGGGTGGAAGTCGAGGGAGCACCGCACCGGCAACTGCCGGATACCGTAGAAACCCAGGGCAATCACTGTGAAGAAAATCGAAATATTTACCGATGGCGCCTGCCGCGGCAATCCCGGTCCGGGGGGCTGGGGGGCGTTGCTGCGCTTCGGCGATAAGGAAAAATCCCTCTACGGTGGAGAGGCCCTCACCACCAACAACCGCATGGAACTCACTGCAGCCATCGAAGCCCTGGCGATTCTCAAGGAACCCTGCGAAGTGGTGTTGACCACCGATTCCCAGTACGTACGGCAGGGCATCACTGAATGGTTGGCAGGCTGGAAGCGCAAGGGCTGGCGCACCGCATCGCGCCAACCGGTGAAAAATGTTGACCTGTGGCAGGCGCTGGATGCCCAGGCCAGTCGTCACCAGGTGGATTGGCGCTGGGTGAAGGGCCATAGCGGTCACCGCGAAAATGAAATTGCCGACAGCCTCGCCAATCGGGGCATCGATGAACTGGAGTTGTCATGAGACAGATCGTACTGGATACCGAGACCACTGGCCTGGAAGTCAGCCAGGACCACCGCATCATCGAGATAGGCGCCGTGGAACTGGTGAACCGGCGGCTGACAGGGCGCCATTTCCATCGCTATATCAATCCCCAGCGGGAAGTGGAAGAAGGTGCCTTCCAGGTGCATGGCATCAGCAATGAATTTCTGGTCGACAAGCCCAGGTTCGCCCAGATTGTCGACGACCTGCTGGCGTTTATCAAAGACGCCCAGCTCATCATCCACAATGCACCGTTCGACGTCGGCTTTCTCAACCATGAATTCGCCAAGCTGGGGAGTGGACTGGGTCGCGTGGAAGATCACTGCTCGGTTGTCGATACCCTGGCCATGGCACGGCGTCTGCACCCGGGGCAAAAGAACAATCTTGATGCCCTTTGCAAGCGCTATTACGTCGATAACTCCCAGCGCGATCTGCACGGAGGTCTGCTGGATGCGGAGATACTGGCGGACGTCTACCTGGCGATGACCGGTGGCCAGGTAGACCTGGGGTTGAAGGGTCAGAATGACAGCAGCGCGTCAGCCAATACTGCAGGCATTCGACGTCTTGCCTCGGAGCGTCCGCCCCTGCTGGTCATCCGCGCCAGCGAGGAGGAGGTCAGTGAACACGACGCCTTCCTCGGCAGAATCCAAAAACAGTCAGGTGGGCAGTGCCTGTGGCCTGACACAACCCTCAATGATTAATGGCTAACCTGGCAGCAGGAAAGCGACGGCCAGCGCGCCCACCCCTGTCAGGACAATGGTGTAGGGCAAAGCCATGATCACCATGCGGCCATAGGAGAGGCGAATCAGTGGTGCAAGGGCGGATGTCAGCAAAAACAGAAATGCAGCCTGGCCGTTTGGGGTAGCCACGCTGGGCAGATTGGTGCCGGTGTTGATGGCCACAGCCAGGGCCTCAAGGTGTTGACGAGAGATTTGTCCGGCATCAAATGCTGCCTTGACCTCATTGATGTATACCGTGGCCACAAAAACATTGTCACTGATAGCGGACAAAACCCCGTTGGCTGCAAAAAACATCACCGGCTGAATATCGAGATCCAGGGTCAGCACCCAGGTAACCACCGGGGTGAACAGATGCTGGTCGTGGATAACCGATACCACCGAAAAGAACACAACCAGCAGGGCGGTGAAGGGCAGGGCTTCTTGAAAGGCGTGGCCTATCTGGTGCTCATCAGTCACCCCGTTGAAGGCAGTGAGGAGGATGATCACCATCAGCCCAACCAGGCCCACCGCGGCAATATGGAACGCCAGGCCAAGCACCAGCAGCAAGGCTGTAATACCCTGGACAACCAGGGTCACCTTGGTGCGCAGGGTGCGCTTTTCAGCTTCAGCGTTGCTGTATTCAGTCAGCACCAGGCGCACGGCGTTGGGGAGTTTGTGCCCGTAACCAAATATCCCGGTGATTTCCAGCAGGATACAGGTAAGGATGCCAAAAAATAAAACAGGCATGGTCACAGGCGCCATGACCATGAAAAAGTGGCCGAAGCCCCAATCCATCTTTTCCGCGATCAGCAGATTTTGCGGCTCGCCCACCAGGGTGGTAACCCCGCCGAGCGCAGTGCCCACTGCACCGTGCATGATCAGACTGCGTAAAAAACCGCGAAACTGGTCGAGATCTCCCCGATGCAGGTCTATGACTTCACTGTCATTGCCGTGATCATGTTCGAGGTGCTGGATTTTCTTGCCTGAAGCGACCTTGTGATACACCGAGTAGAAACCTACCCCCACGCTGATCAGCACTGCGGTGACCGTGAGGGCGTCGAGAAATGCGGACAGCAACGCCCCCAGCAGTGAGAAAATCAGCGATAGCACTACCTTGGAGCGCACGCCAATCAGGACTTTGGTGAAGGTAAAAAGCAAGAGATCGCGCATAAAGTAAATGCCGGCCACCATAAACATCAGCAGCAGGATCACTTCAAAATTGGCGACGGTCTCATGGTAAATGGTGTCAGTGCTGGTGAGACCGAGAACAACGGACTCAATGGCGAGCAGGCCACCCGGTTGCAAGGGGTAACACTTGAGGGCCATGGCCAGGGTAAAAATGAATTCAACGATCAGTGCCCAACCGGTAATATATTCCCCGGCCACTACTATAAGTATGGGGTTAAGCAGCAGGAACCCGATGATGGTCTTTTTGTACCAGCTCGACGAATTGCCCAGAAAATTCGCCGAAAAGGCGTGAAACACCGGGTTGTTCATCAAGGTGTTGCTCCAAAGTGCTGGTTTGATCGGGTTCAGCCACGGCCTGATATGGTGTTAAGATTGGCTGCGCTGGGCCAAGCAACGGTATATTGGGCGTCAGCCAAATTCAAGCTCCCGGGAATAAAATAAATGAGTGATGGAGATGTACAGGCAATGTCGGGAATTTCCGCAGATATCATCAATATTCTGCACGCAGAAGTTGAAACCCTGGTCGACGAGATTGCCGACTTTTTGTTCAATGAACCACTTGAACGGCAACCCATGGAGTGCAAAGTCGATGATTTGCGGGGTATTTGCCGACTCCTCGAATTGCCTGCGGCGGTGAGTTTGCTGGGCGAGTTGAGTAAAACTGTCGCTACTATCACCGACAAGGGCGGCAGTCCTCTCAGTCACCAGCCGGAACTCGCTGCAATACTGGATATATTTCCCCGTATCTTCAAAGTGCTGAGCAGAATACGCAGGCCTATTCCCTTTCTCTTTATGCCCGAGCTGGCCATCCTGCGCCGTCTGCAGGGATTGCCGCCCCTTTACGAATTCCAGTTGCTGGGCAGTCATCACTGGCCGGAATCATCCCGCTTTCAGGGTGCCACCACACTCACGGCTGATGCCCTGGCGGCGGTGAAAAAGCTCAAGCAGCTCTACCAGATGGGACTCCTCGATATACTGCGCGGCAGCAATCAGCGCAAGGGCGCCGAAGTGGTCGCCAAGGTGGCAGGCCGCCTGAAATTGATTTTCTCATCCACGGCGGAGCAGTATTACTGGTCCCTGGTGGAGTGTGTTGCCCGGGCGCTGGAGCGCGGCAGCCTTGATTTCAACCCGGTGCGCATGCGCCTTCTCGCGGCGGTGGAGCGACAGCTGAAAAGTCTGCTAGACGGTCCTGGCCAGAAGTCGGCGTATCCGCTCGGTCTGTGGCGGGCCTTTGCCATCCTGCTGGCGATGGTGGAGGATAAGGACGAGACCAGTCTGGCTGTCTGTGAGTGGGTCGGAGCGCCTGATTTCGATTACACCGACAGGGATATCAGCACTGCCAGGGCCATTATTTTTGAGGGCGAAACCGATAACCTGGACCCGTTCCTGACCGAGGTGAATACCATCCTCGGCAGTCTCCATTCCCTGCTGGAGCTGATGGACTCCAAGGGTGACCTCAGCGCCGATGAAGCGGCGGCCTTTGCCGTCCAGGTCAGTGACATGGCCGAGCTGTGCACTCAGCAGGGGCTGCTCAAGGCATCGTCGCGCTTCCACGGCCATCACCTCGATATTCTTCAAACCAGTGACAATTGGCAGCAAAGTTCCGAATTGCTCAAGGCTATTGCCCACAGCATTCTTTATGTTGAATGTCTGATGCTCCATGTGCGCGAGCAAGGCTATGCCATTCAGGGCCTGCTGCAAAAACTGGATTTGCGCGAAGTGGATTCGGTTATCGAGGAAAAACTGGTCGATTCCAGCATCAGTGCCGTGTGGAGCGAATGTCTGCGCAAACTGGGAGCGGCCAAGGAGCTGATCGATGATATTGCCACTGAGCGAGCGGGCGATGAAGTAGGTGACAATCTGGCCCGTGAGTTTGATGAGATTCGCGGCGCTGCAGTCATCATCGGCGACAGCCAAGCCGAGGATATCGCCGGTCGTTGCGGGCAATTTGTGCGCCGCAAACTCTTCAACGGTGTGGCGGAGAACCAGGACGCCAGCCTGTCCTCCTTCGCCGATGCGGTGGTGGCTCTCGAATATTATTTCCAGAACAGCAGAAATGGCGAAAAAAGTGACTTTGTACTGGCCATAGCCGATGAATATCTGGCTGAACTGGAGGCCTGAACTCCTTGAATTATCCTGATGACGCCTTCGAGATAGGGGAAGTCCGCGATTTTGACCGGCTGGTGGGCAATCTTGTTGTCACTTCGGGCAAGCACCTGATTGTTCCTGCCAAGGGCGCCCCTCTGTACTGGCCGCATCAGCAGTTGCCCTGGTCCCTTGAGGATAATCAAACCGTTCATCATCTCGGTATCTATAACGGCGAGCGCTGCTTTTCCGTGGATATCCCGGAAACCCGCTGGGGTGAAAGCGGCGTGGATCTGGCGGTGCAAAAAACCAGCCTGCGGGATTATCTCGGCAAGATTCCCGACGGTCTGTTCCGGCTGCTGGGGCGAGCCCTGCAGATCAATGAGTGGTATCGCAGCCATCGCTACTGTGGTTGTTGTGGCGCGGAAACGTCTTTGCTGTCAGGGGAGCGCGCACTGGGTTGTGACGTTTGTGGCCAGTCATTTTATCCCCGTCTCTCGCCCTGCGTGATGATGCTGATCACCCATGGGGATCACTGTCTGCTGGCCAGGAACAAGGAGTGGACGCGGCCATTTTTCAGTGCTCTGGCGGGTTTTGTCGAGCCCGGTGAGTCCGCTGAACAGGCGCTGCGCCGCGAGGTGATGGAAGAAGTCGGGCTTCAAGTGGGCGCCCTGCATTATTTCGCTTCCCAGCCCTGGCCTTTTCCCGGCCAGTTGATGATCGGCTATTTTGCCGATTATGCCGGTGGCGATATTTGTATTGACGATATCGAAATTGCCGAAGCCCGCTGGTTTCACTATCAGGATTTGCCACAAATCCCCGGTGAATTTGCCCTCTCCGGTCAGTTGATCCGGGCATTTGTCGATCGCTGCACGGCACTGTATGGCGCCTGAAATGCTGGCATCAAGCCGCCAGCCGTACTGTTTAATCTATTGAGGTAATACTGTTGGAATTCATTGCTGATTACGGGCTTTTTCTCGCCAAGACCATCACCTTTGTGCTCGCTTTCGCCATTGTTGCCGTCATTGTCGCGGCACTCGGGGCGCGGAATAAAAAAGCGGGCAAGGGCCATCTTGAGGTCAAATCCCTCAATGAGCGGTTCGAGTCAATGCGCAATACCCTGGCGGATAGTTTGCTGCCAGCCGACGAGAAAAAAGTCGCAATAAAAGTGCGCCACAAGGCAGAGAAATTGCGTCGCAAGGAGCAGAAAGGACATCCTCAGCAGCGGGTTTTTGTGCTTGATTTTGAGGGTGATATGCGCGCCTCAGCCAACAGTTCACTGCGCGAGGAGGTTACCGCTGTGCTGGCCCAGGCCAATGCCAGCGATGAAGTGGTGGTGAAGCTTGAGAGTGGCGGCGGCATGGTGCACAGCTATGGCCTGGCTTCCAGTCAGCTGGATCGCATTCGCAAGCGCGGTATTCCGCTGACCGTTTGTGTCGACAAGGTGGCAGCCAGCGGTGGCTATATGATGGCCTGCGTCGCCGACAAGATTCTTGCCGCACCTTTTGCCTTTGTCGGGTCCATCGGTGTGGTGGCCCAATTGCCCAATTTTCACCGTCTGCTGAAAAAACACGATGTCGATTACGAGGTGTTCACCGCCGGGGAGTACAAACGCACTCTTACCCTGTTTGGCGAAAATACCGACAAGGGGCGCGAGAAGTTTTGCGAGGATTTGCAGGAAACCCATGACCTGTTCAAGGATTTCGTGCGCGAGCACCGCCCGGCAGTGGATATCGACCGCGTTGCCACTGGTGAGGTCTGGCTGGGTAGCCGTGCCCTTGAGCTGGGGTTGGTCGATGCGGTGATGACCAGTGATGAATACATAACTTCCCGGCTGGAGGATAAGCGCGTATTTGAAATCAGTTATGTGCAGAAGAAATCCCTGCCGGAAAAAATGGGGCTTGCCGCCGAGGAAAGTATCGACAGCCTGTTGATGCGCTGGGTGCGGCGTCTTTCAGGTCCCGGTCAGCAGTCCTGACAGCCAACAAAAAACCCCGGGATGCGGGGTTTTTTGTTTCGGCCTCTGTACTAGCGTTTTCTGAACAGGGGCTCAGGATTATCCGTAGCCGCCTGGTAAGTCACGGTAAAGTCGTTGAGCGAAGCCAGGGCTGCTTCCAGATCTGTACCCTCGCGCAGGTCAAAGGCATCGAATCCGCAGCGCTTGAGGAAAAACAGCTGGTCCTGGATGACATAGCCCACAGCGCGCAATTCACCCTGGTAGCCAAAGCGTTCCCGCAGCAGGCGCGCGGTTGAGAAGCCGCGGCCATCCATAAAAGTGGGAAAGTGCACGGCAATCAAGGGTGCTGATAAAAGCTCGGCGGCGACAGGCTCGACTTCTTCTTCGCTGTCGATCCAGGGCGCCAGGGTCTGGCCCTCTACTGGCGCGTCTTTCAGTTCGAGCCATTTTGCCAGGGGCACCAGCAACTTGCCCTGAGGCAAATCCCCGGAGAGATCCGCAGGGATCAGTTGCCACTCGTTATCGACAATCACATTGCCTTTAATGAGCCTTGGCATAGACGCGCTCCTTGAACAGATCCATACCAACGCGCTGGAAGGTGTCGATGAACTGTTCGTCGCCCTGGCGTTGCTCGACAAATACCTGGAGGATTTTGTCGATCACATCCACCACTTCATCCTGGTAAAAGGATGGGCCAAGCACGGCGCCGAGATGGGAGTCGCGGCTTGAGCTGCCGCCCAGCTGGATCTGGTAAAACTCCTCGCCCTTTTTATCGACGCCGAGAATGCCGATATTGCCCACATGATGGTGGCCACAGGCGTTCATGCAACCGGAGATGTTGAGGGTCAGGTCACCCAGGTCGTAGAGGTAATCCAGGTCGTCAAAGCGGCGCTGGATGGCCTCTGCCACGGGAATCGACTTGGCGTTGGCGAGCGAGCAAAAATCCCCGCCTGGGCAGCAGATCAGGTCAGTGAGAGTGCCGATATTGGGGGTGGCAAAGCCGAGGGCCTTGGCTTCCTGCCACAGCTCGAAGAGGCGGCTTTTTTCCACATCCCCCAGCACCAGGTTCTGGCTGTGGGTGGAACGCACTTCGGCAAAGGAATATTTGTCAGCCAGGTCGGCGATGGCGTCGAGCTGATCGGCGGTGACATCCCCGGGCGCGACGCCGGTCGGCTTGAGGGACAGGGTCACCGCAGCATAGCCCGCAACACTGTGTTCCCGGACGTTGCGTTGCAGCCATTTGCTAAAGGCGACATTCTCCCTGGCATGTTGCGCGACGGCGTTATCCACTGCTGCAACATCCACGGCCTTGTAGGCGGGGCGGGTAAAGAATTGCTTGTTGCGCTCTACCTCTGCCAGGGTCAGGGTGGTGGGATTGTCCTTGAGATGCTGCCACTCTTCCTCGACCTTTTGGGCGAACACTTCCGCCGTCCAGGCCTTGACGATAATCTTGATGCGGGCCTTGAACTTGTTGTCGCGACGGCCATAGCGGTTGTAAACGCGCAAAATGGCTTCGAGATAGGTAAGCAGGTGCTGCCAGGGCAGGAATTCGCAGATGATGCTGCCGACAATGGGCGTGCGCCCCAGTCCGCCGCCTACATAGACGCAAAAGCCGGTTTCGCCGTCGGCATTTTTGACGATTTGCAACCCGATATCGTGTACCTGGATCGCCGCGCGGTCCTGTTGAGAGCCGCTGACGGCGATCTTGAACTTGCGCGGCAAAAAGGCAAATTCCGGGTGGAAGGTGGACCACTGGCGGATAATTTCACACCAGGGACGGGGGTCTTCGATCTCATCGGGGGCGATGCCTGCGAACTCGTCCGAGGTCACGTTGCGGATGCAGTTGCCGCTGGTCTGGATGGCATGCATTTCCACTTCAGCCAGTTCGGCGAGGATATCCGGCACTTCTTCCAGATTGGGCCAGTTGAGCTGAATATTCTGGCGGGTGGTGAAGTGGGCGTAGCCCTTGTCGTAGGTGCGGGCGATATGGCCCAGTTTGCGCACCTGGCGGGATGACAGCATGCCGTAGGGTACGGCAATGCGCAGCATGGGCGCCAGGCGCTGGATATAGAGGCCGTTCTGCAGGCGCAGGGGCAGAAATTCCTGGTCGGTGATTTCGCCGTCCAGAAAGCGCCGGGTCTGATCCCGGAACTGGTCAACCCGTTGCTGGACGAGCTGGCGATCGATAGTGTCGTACTGATACATGGGGTTCCAGAGCAGTGAGTCTCATTGGGGGCGTAATCATACACAGATGGCCGCGCCCTGTCAGGTGGAGGGAAATCATAGGCCCAGTGCCCGTTGAGGGGAAAAACTTTTTTCCTCTAAAGGAATTCTTCTCTGGCATAAGTCATATTTTGAAATAAGTAGTGCCTTATTGAAGGTCTGCGTCACACCTGCTGATGAAGAGGGGGACATAAGCGCAAAGCGCTGTTAAAATGCCGGGCGATTTTACCCCATGACCCATACAGGCATTATCAGGAGAGCGGAATGAGCAACGCAGACCTCAACCAGCAAGCTGGCAACCATGATGCCGGCGATTCGAAAGTGGATGCCATTGCCGCAGTGGTGTTGATCTCTGTTGTGATCGTCACGGTGATTTTCTGGCTGACCAATCAGTAACGGATTCGGTACACATTAAAAAAGCGGCTCTGGCCGCTTTTTTAATGTGTGGGGATTTATCCGTTACATCCCGGCGCTGCGCAACACCAGCTTGACTACAGTGACTACCACGACAATGAACACCACGGTGAAAATAACGCCCGCTACGGCATAAACCTTGATGCTACCATGCTTGAAGTCGCGTTCGCGGTTCTTGTTGCTCTGTACACCCAGTGCACCCGCCAGCGTGCTTTTCAGCACATCCATAATGCCAAGCTTTTCCGGTTGGTCTTCCCGATCGCGGTTGTTGTCGTTCATCGTATCTCCGTTGTGTGCAGGACATCTGAAGTCTGAGGTAAATGCGTTTCGAAGCGCTTAACTATCTTGGCTTCAGACTTCAGACGTCCGACTTCATATCCAGTTTAATACCCCAACACCGGGCTGAGCCATCGTTCCAGTGCTTCCAGGCTGATACCCTTGCGCTGCGCCAGTGATTCCACCTGATCCCGCTGTACCTTGCCCACATTGAAGTAACGGGCTTCGGGATGAGAGAAGTACAGGCCGCTGACCGCGGCGGCAGGCAGCATGGCAAAGCTCTCTGTAAGAGATATGCCTGCATTCTCTTCGGCATCCAGCAGAGTAAACAGGGTGGTTTTCTCGGTGTGATCCGGGCAGGCGGGGTAGCCGGGGGCCGGGCGAATGCCCTGGTACTTTTCCTTGATCAGCTGTTCGTTGCTGAGTTGTTCATCAGTAGCATAACCCCAGAATTCCTTGCGCACACGCTCGTGCAGCCGCTCCGCCAGGGCTTCCGCCAGACGGTCCGCCAGGGCCTTGACCATGATGCTGTTGTAGTCGTCATGGTTGTCCTGGTACTGACGCGCCAGTTCCTCGGCGCCGATGCCGGTGGTCACCGCAAAGGCGCCCACATAGTCGGCAACGCCCGAATCCCGTGGCGCGACAAAATCTGCCAGGGAGTGCATCACATCGCTGGCGCCGGGCTTGATGGTCTGCTGGCGCAACTGGTGCAGCACGGCGATGGGCTGATCGCGGCTCTCGTCGGGGTAGACGGCGATGTCGTCTGCGCCGATGCGGTTGGCGGGCCACAGGCCGAACACTGCCCGTCCGGTGAGGTGCTTTTCCGAGATCAGTTTGGTCAGCATGGCCTGGGCATCGGCAAATAGGGAGCGGGCAACTTCGCCGACTTTTTCGTCCGACAGGATGGCCGGGTATTTGCCCGCCAGGTCCCAGGTGATAAAGAAAGGTGTCCAGTCGATATAGTCCACCAGTTCTTCGAGGGGATAATTGTCGATGACGGTGACGCCGGTTTTGCACGGCACGGGCGGCTGGTAGCTGGCCCAGTCCCACTGGAATCCGGCGGCAATGGCGTCTTCGTAGGGCAATGTGGTGCCGCGCGGTGCGCGGTTGGCGTTGCGCACCCTGACCTTCTCGTATTCTTCCTTGACCTCGGCGATCAGCTTGCCGCGGTGTTCCGTGCTGATCAGGCGGCTGGCGATGCCCACGGCGCGGGAGGCATCGGGCACATAAATAGCCTGACCGCGCAGGTATTTTGGTTCAATTTTCACCGCCGTGTGGGCCTTGGAGGTAGTGGCGCCGCCGATCATCAGCGGCAGCTCCATGCCGAGACGCTCCATTTCCGCTGCCACATGCACCATCTCATCAAGAGAGGGGGTAATCAGGCCGGACAGGCCAATGATATCCACGTTCTGCTCGACGGCAGTTTGCAGAATCTTGTCGGCGGGCACCATTACGCCGAGGTCGATCACCTCGTAGTTGTTGCATTGCAGCACCACGCCGACAATATTCTTGCCGATATCATGCACGTCGCCCTTCACTGTGGCCATCAGGATGCGACCATTGGCCTGGGCACCTTCCTGCTTTTCTGCCTCGATAAACGGTTGCAGATACGCCACCGCCTGTTTCATGACCCGAGCAGACTTCACTACTTGGGGCAGGAACATCTTGCCGGCGCCAAACAGGTCACCCACCACATTCATGCCGTCCATCAGCGGCCCTTCGATCACATCGAGGGGTTTGTCAGCCAGTAGGCGTGCCGCTTCGGTGTCTTCCTCTATATAGGCATTGATGCCTTTTACCAGGGAGTATTCGAGGCGTTTGTGTGGCGCCCAGCCGCGCCATTCCAGATCAGGTTTGGCCTCTTTCTGGCCATCGCTGCGGTATTTTTCCGCCAGAGCCAGCAGGTTTTCCGTGGCGTTCGTACCCTGTGAGGGAGTGCGGTTGAGGATTACATCTTCTACCGCTTCGCGCAGCTCTGCGGGCAGGTCGTCGTATACCGCCAGTTGCCCGGCGTTGACGATGCCCATGGTCAGGCCAGCGCGGATGGCGTGGTACAGGAACACCGAGTGAATCGCCTCGCGCACCGTATTGTTGCCCCGGAACGAGAACGACACATTGCTGATGCCGCCGGAGATCAGGGCGCCGGGCAGGTTGGCGCGGATCCAGGCGCAGGCCTCGATAAAGTCCACGGCATAGTTGTTGTGCTCCTCAATGCCGGTGGCCACGGCAAACACGTTGGGGTCGAAAATAATATCGTTGGGATTGAATCCCACCTGGTGGACCAGAATGTCATAACAGCGCTGGCAGATGGTTTTGCGGCGCTCCAGATTGTCGGCCTGGCCGTCTTCGTCAAACGCCATCACCACCACAGCGGCGCCATAGCGTTTGCACAGCCGCGCCTGGTGAATAAAGGATTCTTCACCCTCCTTGAGGCTGATGGAATTGACCACCGGTTTGCCCTGGATGCACTTCAGCCCGGCTTCGATCACATGCCACTTGGAGGAATCCACCATGATAGGGATGCGGGAAATATCCGGCTCCGAGGCCACCAGCTTGAGGAAGGTGGTCATCGCCTCCACCGCATCCAGCATGCCCTCGTCCATATTGATGTCGATGATCTGGGCGCCGTTGTCCACCTGCTCCCGCGCCACATCGAGGGCGGTGGCGTAATCGCCTTCCATCACCAGTTTTTTGAAGCGCGCCGAGCCGGTGACATTGCAGCGCTCGCCCACGTTGACAAACAGGGAGTCGCTGGTGATGTTGAACGGCTCCAGTCCTGACAGGCGGCAGGCGGGTTCCGGTTCGGGGATCGTGCGGGGAGCGAGACCTGCCACACCATCGGCGATGGCGCGGATATGGTCGGGGGTGGTGCCGCAGCAGCCGCCGACAATATTGATGAAACCGCTTTCGGCGAACTCGCGCAGTATGGCGGCGGTCTGGCGCGGGGTTTCGTCGTATTCGCCGAAGGCGTTGGGCAAACCCGCGTTGGGATGGACGCTTACCAGGGTGTCGGCGATGCGTGACAGCTCCTCCACATGGGGCCTCAACTGCTTGCCCCCCAGTGCACAGTTGAGGCCTATCGAGAACAGGCCGCCGTGACGCAGGGAGTTCCAGAAAGCCTCCGGCACCTGGCCCGACAGCGTCCTGCCGCTGGCGTCGGTAATGGTGCCCGATACCATCACCGGCAGGCGCACCCCTGTTTTGGCAAAACTGTTTTCCACCGCGAACAGTGCCGCCTTGGCGTTGAGTGTGTCGAACACGGTCTCGATCAGGATCAGGTCCACATCCCCTTTGATCAGGGCTTCCAGCGCCACCTCATAATCTTCGCAAAGCGCGTCGAAGGTGATATTGCGGGCGGCGGGATCGTTCACCTCCGGTGAAATGGAACAGGTGCGACTGGTGGGCCCGAGCACCCCGGCCACCCAGCGCGGGCGGTCAGGGGTGAGGGCGGTCATGGCATCGGCAGCCTGCCGGGCGATGCGGGCACCGGCGAGATTCAACTCCCGCACCAGGCCCTGGGTGCCGTAGTCGAGCTGGGATACCGCAGTCGAATTGAAGGTATTGGTCTCAATAATATCCGCCCCGGCTTCGAGGTAGGCCGTATAGATTTCACCAATAATCTCCGGCTGGCTCAACACCAGCAGGTCATTGTTGCCCTTCAGATCCTGCCCCCAGTCGGCAAACCGCGCACCGCGAAAATCTGCCTCGCCCAGCTTGCGGTTCTGAATCATGGTGCCCATGGCACCATCCATGACCAGAATCCGCTGTTTTGCGGCGCGGTGGAGTAGGGCGATGCGGTGCTGGCGGTTTTGCTCTGTCGGGTTCAATGGTTTTGCCTTGCAGGTTGGTGAGGTGTTTGCGTCAAAAAGGGGCATATTCTAGCAGACGCCGCTGTACCTTGCTGGCAGCGCTTTTATCTGTTCGCGACGACGCTATTCTGTGACAGTGTATTGAGGGGTTGGCGGCTAGCTGCTAGAATACACGACTAAATTAGTCAGGTATAACATATGTCCGAGCAACAGCTGATTTGCAATATCGAAATTACCGAGAGCGCCCAGCAGTATCTTGGCGAACTTCTGGCCAAGCAGGACTGTGAAGGCATCGGCATCCGTATCTTTGTCTCCGACCCCGGCACCTCCAAGGCCGAGACCTGTATTTCCTACTGTCGCCCCGGCGACGAAAAGGAAGAAGATGAAATTCTTGAGCTGAATGGCTTCAAGGCTCATCTCGAAAAACGCAGCCTGCCCTTTCTTGAGGACGCCAAGGTGGATTACGCCGACAACCGTTTTGGCGGCCAGCTCACCATCCGCGCCCCCAATTCGCGCCTGCCCAAGGTCAGCGATGACAGCCCGGTGGAAGACAAGATCAACTACGTTCTCCACACCGAGGTGAATCCTGGTCTCGCCGCCCACGGTGGCAATGTCTCGCTGGTGGAGGTCAATGACGGTGTTGCCATCCTGCAATTTGGCGGCGGTTGTCAGGGCTGCGGTATGGTCGATCTGACCCTGAAGGAAGGTGTGGAGAAGTCGTTGATGGAAAAGATTCCTGAACTCAAGGCCGTGCGCGATGTGACCGACCACTCCGACACCACTAATGCCTATATGTAAAACCTCTTTTAGCCCGCATTAAAAAGCCCACAAATGTGGGCTTTTTAATGCCTGTGAAACAGTAGATATCAGCTGTTTCTGCCGGGCAGTACATCCCTGATCTTGTCCCGCAGTGCGCGCAGGGCTGATTCTGTGGTCGCCCAGTCGATGCAGGCATCCGTCACTGACACACCGTACTTCAGATCGTCGAGATTGGCAGGAATCTTCTGGTTGCCAGCGTTGATATTGCTTTCAATCATGGCGCCGCAGATGGACTTGTTGCCCTCGGCAATCTGGTTGCCGATGTTTTCCAGCACCAGCGGCTGCAACTCGTGATTCTTGTTGGAGTTGGCGTGGCTGCAATCCACCATGATGCGGGGTTTGATGCCAGCCTTTTTCAGCTCCTGTTCACAGAGGGCGACACTCACCGAATCGTAATTGGGCTTGCCGTCGCCACCTCGCAGGACAATGTGGGAGTAGGGGTTGCCGCGGGTGGTGATGATCGACACCCGGCCCTCGGAGTTGATGCCGAGGAATCGGTGGGGGTTGGTCACCGATTGCAGGGCGTTGATGGCGACCGTGAGGCCGCCATCGGTACCGTTCTTGAAGCCCACGGCTGACGACAGACCGCTGGCCATTTCCCGGTGGGTTTGCGATTCGGTGGTACGGGCGCCAATGGCGGACCAGGCGATCAGGTCCTGCAGGTACTGCGGAGAGATCGGATCGAGGGCCTCCGTGGAGGTGGGCAGCCCCAGCTCACTGATATCCATCAACAACTGGCGACCGATATGTAAACCCTCCTGAATCTTGAAGGAGTCGTTCATGTAGGGGTCGTTGATCAGGCCCTTCCAACCGGTGGTAGTGCGGGGTTTTTCAAAGTAAACCCGCATCACTACCAGGATGCTATCGCTGACTTCGTCAGCCAGTACTTTCAGGCGCTGAGCGTAATCTTTGGCGGCTTTCAGATCGTGGATGGAGCAGGGGCCCACCACCACAAAGATGCGGTGATCCTTGCCATCGAGGATGTTCTGCACGGCTTCGCGGCCTTTTGCCACGGTTTCCGCCGCCTTGTCGGTCATCGGAATCGCCTCTTTCAACGCCTGTGGCGTGATGAGGGTTTCCTGTGATTCGATATTAAGGTTTTCCAGCAAACGTTGAATCATGATCTGTTCCTGTAGCCAATACGTTGTAGCTTTCCAGAGTGTAGGGCCAGTCGCTGTTACAGCACTTTCCTGAAACTCACCAGCCTGAAAATCGCCAGCCTGCACCGATAAGGCGGCCATTCTACTGTATCGCCATGACAAAATGGGGAAATTCCCCCTATGCCAGCCATTGACGCAATCAATGGCCAGCAGTTAGCTCTGGTTCAGCAGCGGAGCAAAATGGGGGATAAGCGGGAAGTACAGGGCCGTACGGATTTCGCCATTGTGGCGGTTGGCCATGATGGCTTTGTAGCGCTCCAGCTGCTCCCGGTATTCGGCTTGTTGCCGGGCGGTAAACGCATCGAGGGATTCCCCGGGTAGCGGCTGCGCGGTTTTGTAGTCGATGATCCACAGCACGCCCTTATCCTCAAAGCAGCGGTCGATAATTGACGTTTGCGGCAGGGCATCCCTGATATCACCTGAACTGGCGCTGTGGCCGAGTGCCAGTTCACAGGCGCTGTGGGCATGGCGGTGGTCCAGCAGCCAGCGCCCGGTGGGATCGTTGAGCACCGAACTGACAGCGTGGCGGAGCATGGCAACGGCCGCGCCTGTCTCGACCAAACCCAGCGCGCGCAGCTGCAATTCCCAGGCGGGCACTTGCCGGGCAATGCGCTCGGGGTTCCAGGTGTCGACCCCTTCCAGCACCATGCGTCTCAGGGTACGGTGCAATATGGTACCGGTGTGGCGCGCCTCGTGATTGTTGCTGTCCCTCTTGATTTCAGGGGTGTGGGCGGTATGTCCGATACTGTCGCTGCGTTGTGACAGAAAGGGGTTTTGCCAGGTTGGGACCAGTCGCATCAGCTCGTTGAGTGCGCCATTGGGTGCGATATCGTCGTCGCTGGCGTCATCACTTTCATCGTCGCCTGGGCTGCTGGCCGCATTTGCCGGGTGCTGGAAAACAGTCGCACCGGTATTGCCAAAACCCTCGGCAAAAGCGGGCCACAGACTCGCCAGCAAGCTGCCTGCGGCAGGTGATTTGGCTGGTTGGGTAAACAGCAGATGGAGGCGCCGGATGGCGCGGGTGCAACCCACATACAGCACCCGGGCGTCTTCGAGGCGGGATTTGAGGGTCTTTTCCTGCTTGAGGTGGCGCACCAGCTGGCTGGCGCTTTTACCCGCCTGTTCCCTGGTTGACGCCTGCTCTCTGGGTGACAGAGGCGGGGCAATCAGCAGCTGGCTCTCACCCTGCTCGTTTATGCGCTCTCGCCAGTAGAGCAGGGTGCTATCGTTTTTGCCGCCGCCGCGGTGCAGTCCCGGTATCAGCACCGTGTCGAATTCAAGGCCCTTGGATTTGTGGATGGTCATCACCTGCACGGGGTTGGGGTGTGAGTGATCCGGCGCCGCGTAGAGTTTGCCCACCGCATTTTCGAAGGCTTCCGCGTCGGCAAGTGAAGCACCCTGGGCGTGACTCTCCAGCAGGTCAAAAAACTGCTGGCACCAGGCCATCTCATTGCTGCTGATCAGGGTGGCCGGGCCACCCAAAGCCAGCCATGCCCCTTCGACCCAGAGACGCAGGGGTTTGCGCAGGCGGTTATCCCAGGCGGCTTTCAGCACACCGGCGGTGCGCTCCAGTGCGGCCTGTCCCTGGGGTGAAAGGGTTGCGGCGACGGTGGGGGAAAAGACCTGGCCAGGCAGCCAGGGAAAGTTGGTATCCCCTGTGTCTTCAATGCTCCTGCCTGCGTTGACGAGACTGTGCAAATCCTTCAGATCAAGCCCGCACCAGGGCGCCCGCAGCACCGACAGCCAGGCGATGCGGTCGGCGGGATTGAGCAGCGCACGGGTCAGGGACAGCAGGTCTATCACCGGCATGCGGCTGGCCAGGGGGTCGATATCGGTCGCCTCCCAAGGGATGCCGGCCTGGTAAAGTGCGCCGAGAATGTGCTGCAAATGGCTGCGGGCGCGGGTGAGGATGGCAATCGAGCCCTGCGGGTTGAGCGCGAGCGCCCGCTGGACATGTTCTACCACTACCAGCGCTTCGTCGGCGGGGTCCGCTGGCTGCTCAAAAATGTCGAGAGTAATGGCACAGCCCTCAGCGCTGTCCTTCGCCGCCAGTGCCGGGGAGTAGGGCACGGCGCCCCGGGTAACGTCCTGGCGCTGGGGAAACACATGGCGGAAACTCTGGTTGACCCACTCTACCACTTTTGGGTCAGAGCGAAAGTTCATAGCCAGATCAAGGGGTATCAACTCAATATTGTTGACTGGTGCGGCCCGCGCTTCAAGAAACAGGCCGACATTTGCGTTGCGAAAGCCGTACAGGGACTGCATGCCGTCGCCGACGATAAAGAGGGTGCGGCCATCCCCTGCTTGCCAGCCATTGATGAGTTTTTTGAACAGGTTGAACTGCAGTGACGAGGTGTCCTGGAATTCGTCCACCAGGATATGGCGGATCTGGTAATCCAGTTTCAGGGACAGCTCGGTGGGATCATCCTCTTCACCCAGAGCGTTGAGGGCGGCCAGGGTAATTTCGGTAAAGTCGCAGCTGCGGCGCTCCTGGAACAGCAGGGAAAGCTCGCCGACCAGGCGGGGCAGCAGCACGGTAAGGGCTTCGAGCAATTGCCACTGATTGTCGCTGTAAAGGGGCGCAGGCAGGTTGCGCAGATCCTCCAGTTGTTCGAGCAGGCCCGGCTGGGACTTGCACCAGTCAATCACCGCTTGCAGCTGGTCCTTGCGTCGCTCCGCCAGATCGGGAAACAGGGAGTCCTTTTTAGTAGGGAAGCCAACTCGTTTGTCGACCTTGGCGCGCCAGCCACCAGCCTGGGTGAGGAACAGATCCGTGACCGCCTGCCAGTGCGCCAGATTGGCGGGGTCAGGGTTGGTGGCCGGCAGCCCCGCCATACCCAGGCATTGGCCCAGGGGATGTTCAAGATGGAGATGGTGGAGATTGGCGGCGGCATAGTCGCACAGCTCGCCGATTTCTCCGGCGACTGTCAGCAGTTGGCTGCGGGTGGCCTGCAGACATTCCTGCACGGTTTGTTGCAGGGCATCTTCCAGCGCTGCCCGCGCACCGCGACTGCTGAGAATGGGTTGCAACCACTGCTCGCGCTGGGCCAGCAGGGATTCCAGCAGGCCTTCAAGGCTGGGCAGGTTGTTGTCCAGGTGGGCGAGTAGCAGGGCGAGGCTGTCCGCCACCGGGCCGGGCTTGTCCAGTTCCGCAAAGAGATTGCGCACCGCTTCGCGGTAATAGACCTGGGGCTGGTCGGCGGGTTCGGGCAGCTCGCCAAGCTCGGTTTCCACCGCCAGTTGCCGCGCCAGGCTGCGGCACAGGCTGTCGATGGTCATGATGCGCAGGCGCGAGGGGCTGGCAATCAACTGCCACTGGTGCTCCTCATCGCGAGCCAGTACCTGGCGGGCGTCCTCCCAGATGGCTCTTTCGTAGTCACTTTCAGGCGGGGTGGGGTCCATTCCCCGGCGCAGGGCGTTGACAATACGCTCGTGCATCTCTGCCGCCGCCTTGCGGGTAAAGGTGATTGCGAGCACCTGCTCGGGCTGTTCGCAATCCGCCAGCAGGCGCAGGGTGCGGCGGATCAGCAGACCGGTTTTGCCGGAGCCGGCCGGGGCGCTCACGGCAAAGGACTGCTGGATATCCAGCGCCTGATCGCGAATGCTCTGATCATCAATTGCGTGATTATCAATTACGTGATTATCAATAGCGTGATCATGATCACTGGCGGTGTGATTGGGCTTGCTCATGGCTTGCCCCCTGTGGCGGCCTGCTCCCCGGCCTTGAGCCGGGCGATGCGTTCCTGCTCGGGCCAGCGGTTCAGGGGCTCCAGCGCGGCGCCGTAGAGTTGCGCACTTTTGCTGTAAAAAACCACTGCTGCCTGGCCTTCGAGGATTTCATTCTTTATTTCAATCAATTGGTTGCGCCATTTATCTAAAGCTGATTTCCAATCCCCGTCCAGGCCGATTCTGGTCAGGGGTTTGGCGCCGGGAATCATCTGGCCATCAGTGGCAATCCCCTCAAAGCCCACAATTCGGGCATTGACCAGGCCATAGCCGACAGCGGCAAGGGGTTCACCCGTCGCCAGGGCGTAGAGGGCCAATTGTGGCTCCGTTAGCCGCTCGCCAGCCGGGAGCCGATAGCCGGGGTGCTGGTCTTGTAGTCGATAATGACCTGCGAGCCATCCGCAAGGCGGTCGAGGCGGTCGATACGCACCCGCAGCAGAAAACCCCCCAGATCCAGTTCACAGGCGCGCTCGAGGGCTTCGACAGTGAAACTGGCGCGCGCCAGCTCAGAGTTGAGCCATTCCAGCAGCAGGTGGCGGATGCGTTGCTGTTCGATGTACAGGTAGCGCTCCCCCAGCTCCACAGCCGACAGCGGGGAATGGCGCAGGAAGCGTACAAATGCGCTCTCTATGGCGCTGGTTAGCCGTTGTTCACGTTCTGCCTCAGTGAGTGCGCCGAGGGCATCCAGGCCAGTCAGCTCGCGCCAGAATGCCTCCAGGCTGTAGTGCAGCAGATTGCCACGGTCCATATGGCTCAGCCCCATCGAGGGTGTTTGCAGGGGTTCTGCCCCCAGCCGGTAAGTGGCGAAGGCATTGAACGGGCAGTTGGCCTGGGCGGCGATAAAGCCGGCTGCGCCGCGCAAGGGAGCAGTGAGGGGTTGCAAGGCAGGGCCAGTGCTATCCTCGATGATTTCCAGTTGGCGGGCCGCGCCAATACTTGTCATCCAGGGGTGGATGGCGTTTTCCGGCGGGGCTGTGAAGACGGGTAAACCAGCCAGCAGCGCAGCGGGCTGGAAATGCACATCGCCCTCCTGGCTGGCATGGCTGAATACCACGTCGTCGGCGCTGGCGCAAAACAGGGTAAACAGTGAATTGCTCAGTATCAGCTCCCGTTGCGGAGAGGCTCTGGGCATCGACAGCGCCCGCTGCATGGCGACTGGCAACAGGGGGTGCGGTTCGGTGGCGGTTGGCCAGTGACGGTCGTCCATCTGCATCACCCACAGGTGGGAAAAGTGCAGCCCAGCCGCTTCGAGAGTGCCGAGAATCTGTATCTGGGCATCCGGGGTCTGGGCCTGGAAACCGCTGTTGGCGGCCAGACGCTGCAACTGTTGCAGGGCTGAATCCGAAGCCACGCCATCCGCCACCCGGTCGAGCTGTTCAAATTCGTCGAGCAGGTCCTGCCAGTGCTCCCACTGCTGGTATTCCAGACTGTTGAGGGGACGCTCCCCCGGCCAGCCGAGGCTGTTCAGCTGCGCCTCGAAAACTTCCCGCCAGCGCCGGAACGGCAGTTTGCCAGGCTGGCGGCGCAGTGAATCCGCCAGCTGGGTGAGGCGCATGGCGAGGCTCGCGGGCTTGCTGCTGCTTTTGCTATTCCCATCAGTAGATAAAAGGGACTCCATCTCACTAATCAATCTGCGCAGCAGTCCGGTAGACAGAGTTGGCTGGCTGTAATCAAGCACCGCCACAACAGCCCGGCTGCGCAGTGGGCCTTCCGCTTGCGCTCGTCCCCAGAAAGGATTGTTCAGTAGCTGGCAAATATCCTGCGCTGCCAGCTGCGGCCGGTTCAGTTGCAACAGCTCGAGGGCAGCCTTTACCACTGGCGCGTCTGCCAGGGGCGTGGTGGCGGAGATATTGAAGGGCAAGGGCCGGTAGGCGCTATCGGGCCAGCACCAGGACGGGTCGATGTGGTGCAGGAAAATTCGCTCTACCTTGGCCCGCAGCTGGGCCAGATCCGGCACCACCACGCCTATCCGGGCATTCGGGTTGGCTGCCGCCTGGGCCGCTGCCCAGCGTGCAGCACTGGCTATTTCCGAGTCTATGTCCCCTGCAATGTGGTGTTTGATATCTGAATTGCGAGCGCCCGCCTGGAACTGTTCGAGGTCGCTGGAGGCGGTGTCCAGCACCGCCTGGTAGAGGGGTGAGAGGGATTGAAACCCCACCAGGCAGATTGCGTCGACAGTGGCCACTGCGCCCTGCTGCAATCCATCAAGGACTATTGCTGACCGCTGCGCGGCACTGACCAACTGCCTGTCAGCCAGCTGCTGCTCCCAGGCCAGCCCCCAGCGCAGCAGGGTTTTGGCACCCTCGTGATGGCTGTTCTGCAACTCCGCCAAGGGCACCTGCCACTGGCGCACCAGCTGCCAACCCCGCTGCGCCAGCTCGGCAAAGCTGCGGGGGTGGAGTGGGACATGATCATCACTGCTGGTGGCGATACACTGCTCCCACAACCACAACTCCTGGGAGGGTTTGATGGGGGTGCCAGTCAGGGCGGCGGGCCAGGCGGCATCCACCAGCTCCAGCCACAGATCCTGCAGCCAACTTTCCAGGGCCATGATCCGTGGCGCAGCCCAAGTGGCTTGTCCGTCCTGCTGGCAGTCGATATCCCACGCCTCCCTGATCTTGCGGGCCAGACGCAGGTTGGGGGTGAGAATCAGGCAGCCCGCATTGATGCGGTGCCGGAGGGGGGCTATATCAAACAATGGGTTGTGCACGAATCTTCCTTGCTGGTGTGATGTTGTACTCGTTGCATAATGGCAGCAGTATCAGCTGCATGTGGGGGAGTATAACCTTCTGTGCCGGGCTACAGATGGCCCTGTCTGGTACAGAGTGAACACAGGAAATGATTGTGACTGATGAGCGTGACAAAACATGTCCGGGAAAGCCCATTCCTTCTTCCACGGTGATGCTGTTGCGGGATGGGGCTGAGGGTATTGAAACCCTGGGCGTGGTGCGCAATGAGCGCATCAGCTTTGCCGGGGCGCTGGCTTTCCCCGGCGGTTCGCTCGATGCCGGGGATTATCTGCTGGCAGCCAAGCTGATACCCGGCGACCCAATGGCTCCCTACCGGGTTGCTGCAATCCGCGAAGTGTTTGAGGAAACGGGTGTGCTGCTGGCGCAGGGGGAGGAGCGCTTGTCAGACCGGTTGCTGGCAACCCTGCGCGCCGAGCTGCTGGCCGGTGAGCTGGGGTTTGATAGGCTGCTGATGGAATTCGATCTGCGCCCAGCCCTTGAAGCGCTGATTTATTTCGCCCACTGGGTCACCCCTGAGTCCTATCCCCGCCGCTTTAATGCCCATTTTTTTCTGGCGGATATGCCGCGCCATCGCCGCGCCGCACACGATGGCGGTGAGTTGGTGGCCTCTTTCTGGATGAAACCAGCTCAGGTTTCCGCCTGGCGCCGCGAAGGCGTACATATTGTTATGCCTCCCACGGAACACAGCTGCACCCTGCTGGCAGGCTTTGACTCTGTGGCCCAGGCACGGGCAGCCCTGGCTGTGCGGCAAATACGGGAAGTGGTGGGTTAAAGTGGCAGTGTCAGCAGCGAGTCAGGGCTGATTCACACGGACAGCAGGTGCAGTGCCAGGGCACCGTAGGCCTTCAGTCCTGTTTCCAGTGGCCCCCTGTCAGCGTCGTAGCGGGTCAGCCAGCAGTCAAATCCAGCGGGATCAGGATGGCCAACCGGCAGATTGTGCTCGCCTTCCAGCAGCGACTTCACGCGCCGGGCAATCGCTGCCCCGGAATCTACCCAGTGAATCGGCCTCGGCGCTGCAGCCTCCAGTTCGTTCTGCAGGAGCGGGAAGTGAGTGCAGGCCAGCACCAGGGTATCTGTAAGTGGGTTGGCGAAGATCGGCGCGAGGATTGCCCGCAGTGTTTCCGGCGCCGGGTCCAGCCCCCGCAGCTTCTGTTCCGCCAGTTGCACCAGTTCGCTACTGCCAACCCGGATGATGGTGCAGTCCGCTGCAAATTCATCAATCAGCTTCTGGGTATAGGGGCGGCTCACTGTGCCCGGCGTGGCGAGCAGGCCAATCACCCGCGACTGCGACAGTTGCGCGGCGGGCTTGATGGCGGGTACCACACCTACCACCGGCTTGCGGAAGTGATTGCGGATATGCGGCAGCGCCACTGTGCTGGCGGTGTTGCAGGCCACCACGACGATATCGGGATCGATGCGGGCAATCAGTGCCTTGAGTACCGCATCGACCCGTTGAACCAGTTCAGCCTCGCCCTTGGTGCCGTAGGGGAAAGCGGCGTTGTCGCAGGCATAGACCAGTTCACAGCCGGGAATATGAGTGCGGATTTCATTGAGGATACTCAACCCGCCCACTCCGGAATCGAACACCAGCACCCGCGCCCGCACTTTATTGGATGGGGCGAGGCGAGGGGCGGCGGCAAGATGGGTGTCGGGACTTGTCATGGCGGGGGATTTTACATCAGTCAGTTCCCTCCCCACATAAAATCTCTCTGCTAGAATGCGGCCATGAATCCAATAATCGATCAGACCGTTTTATACCTTGTGGCCAGCTTTGCTGGCGGCGCTATTGTGGCGGGCCTGTTTTTTTATGCCCGCTTCAGCCGCAGTCACGGAGCAGCCATCAATTCCCTCGATAACGCCCAGCGCGAGCTGGACAGAACCCGCCTCCAGCTCGATGAAGTGAGCGCCCTGAATCAGCGCTTGCAGGTGGACTGCGCCACCGCTAACGCCACCCTTGCCAGTGAGCGCGAGCGCTATCAGGAGCAGTTGCTGCTGTTGCAGCAAACCAAGGACAACGTCAGCCGCGAGTTTGAAAACCTCGCCAACCACATTTTTGAGGAGAAGCAGAACAGCTTCAGCCGCCAGAGCAAGATCGCCCTCGACAGCACGGTAGACCCGCTGCGCAAGGAAATTTCCGACTTCCGCAAAAAGGTGGAAGACAGCTACGACAAGGAAAACGCCGAGCGCAATCGCCTGATCGGCCAGATCGAGCAGCTCAAGATGCAGGCCGAGCGCATTGGCGACGATGCGGTGCAGCTGACCCGCGCCCTCAAGGGTGACAGCAAGATGCAGGGCAACTGGGGCGAGGTAGTGCTGGAGCGCCTGCTCGAACAGTCCGGCCTGCACAAGGGTCGGGAGTACGAAACCCAGGTCAGTCTGGTGGCGGAGGGCGGTCAACGCCGCAACCCGGACGTGATTATCCACCTGCCCGACAACCGCGATATTGTGGTCGACGCCAAGGTGTCACTGCTGGATTACGAACGTTACTGCAGTGCCGAGACCGATGAAGAGCGCCAGCGCCACCTGAATCGCCATCTGGTATCCCTGCGCAGCCATATCACCGGCCTCAGCCGCAAGGCCTATGAACAGCTGCCGGGGGTGAACACCCTCGACTTTGTGCTGATTTTTATCCCCGTTGAATCGGCCTTTATGGTGGGGATGCAGCACGATCACACCCTGTTCCGCGATGCCTACGACCTGGGCATTATTCTGGTGAGTCCCAGCACCCTGCTGGCCACCTTGCGCACCATCCACAATATCTGGCGCTATGAGGACCAGAACCGCAACGCCCAGAAAATCGCCACCCAGGCCGGGGCGCTGTTCGACCAGTTTGTGCTGGTGATTGAGTCCCTGGAGGATGTGGGTCGTCAGATCGACAAGAGCCAGGAGGCCTGGCAGCAGACTCGCAAGCGCCTGGTGGATGGGCGCGGCAACCTGGTCAAGCGTATGGAAGATCTCAAGCGCATGGGTGCCCGGGCGCGCAAATCCCTGCCGGAGGCGATTCGCCAGGATGCCGATATCGATGACAGTGCGGATAACAGCGATGACGCTCTGCAAGAATCCGAATCCGCTCTGCTGCCGGGCAGCCACACCGGTAGCGGTGAATCCCTATGAATAGCTGGCTGATGGTGGCGGCACTGGTCATTATTGCGGCGCTCGCTGGCTATGCGGCGTACCTCCACTGGCTGCTTTATCGCCGCAACAAACCGGCTGACAAGCCAGTAAGCACAAGCGCCGGTAGCAACGCCAAAGTGGGTGTGGTGGACCCTGCCGTGCCCGGTGTGCAGCGCGTGGCCATCAAGCGCAGCCTGTACCTGCTGGCCGATGCGCTGCTCGATGACAAGCTCACCCATACCGAAGGCTGCTTGCGCATCTGTGCCATTGCCGCCAGCCTTGAGGATCAGGAGTTGATTCGCCGCGAATACGGGGTGCTGTTCCGGGTCGCCGAGGCCACTGCCCATATTCCCATCCTCGATGCCTGGCAGGCGCTGTCAAGGGAAGACAAGCAGCGCTTTGACCGCGAACGCAAAGCTGTCGAAGCGAAATATAACGATGCGGTGATTGAAGCCGCGCAGCGCATCAAGGCCCACTATTCCCTCTAGTCGGCCCCTCTAGGCAATCCCCTCTAGACCATCCCCTGGCAGCCTAGCACTTTTCCAGAAGTACACCGCACTCCAGGTGGTGGGTATAGGGAAACTGGTCAAATACGGCGAAGTTCACCACCCGGTGGGTCGTGCATAAGGCTTCAAGGTTTTCCTTCAATGTCAATGGGTTACAGGAGATATACAGAATCCTGCCAAAGCCGCGCGCCAGCGCCACGGTGTCCGGGTCGAGGCCGGCACGGGGCGGGTCCACAAACAGGGTACTGAAGTCATAGCTGGCCAGATCGATATGGCGCAGGCGCTTGAAAGGCCGCACACCGTTGAGAGCCTGGGTGAATTCCTCGCTGGACATCCGCACCACATCAACAGTGTCAATGTGATTCAGGTTTATATTGTAGTTGGCTGAATTTACTGACAGTTTTGACACTTCAGTGGCCAGCACCCGGCGAAAGTTCGGCGCCAGCGCCAGGGTGAAATTGCCGTTGCCGCAGTACAGTTCCAGCAGATCCCCGCCACTGTTGCGGCTGACCTCAAAGGCCCAGTTGAGCATCTGCTCATTGACCGCCGCGTTGGGCTGGGTAAAGCCTGTCTCCACCTGCTGGTAGGTAAGGGTTTTGCCTGCTACCACAAAGGACTCCAGCACATAATCCCTGTCTGTCACCACCTTTTGCCTGCGGCTGCGGCCAACAATATCGATACCCAGTTGCTGGCCCAGATCATGGGCAACCTGCTGCCATTCCTCGCCAAGGGGGCGATGGTAAATCAGGGTCACCAGCACCTGGCCGTCGCGGGTGGTGAGAAATTCCGCGCCGTAGAGCTTGCGCCGCAACAGCGGTTCGCGATTGATGGCCTCCAGCAGGGCGGGCATGGTATCCACCATGGCGCGGGAGCCAATGGGGAAGTCACTGATAGGGCTGGGTTTGTTGTCACCCGGGGCAGTCATGGCATAGAAGCTGCCTTCTCCCTGATGCCAGATGCGAAATTCTGCCCGCATGCGGAAGTGCAGGGGAGGCGATGCAAAGACCTCAACCGCTGGCATGGGCAGCCCGGCAAAAGTCTGGTGCAGGGTGTCGAGCTTGGTGTTCAACTGAGCCTGATAGTGTTCCGGGTCGATCATGTTCACGGTTCATTTGCCCCAAAAGGGCGCAATTATAGTCACACTCAGCGTTAATAACTGCTCAGGCTGAGTTTAGGGCTGGTTCATGGCGTGCAGGTTGACGGTGCTGTTTGTCGACCTGCTTGCATCCGCAGGCATTTAGTGAATAATGGGGCACAAGCAACTTTTTTGTGCGCTGCAACATGGATCGTTTGCTGCCCCAGCCACAGGGGCATTCTTCAATCGAGTTCAGCGGCGGTGATCTGTGCCGTATGCAGGCAACCTGGAGCCAACTTTATGCTATACCACCTGTATGAGATGAATCACATCGCCCTCTCGCCCTTGCGCAAAATAGCCAAGTGCCAGAAGGAAATGCTCGATACCTCCTATAACCCCTTTGCCAATACTGTCCTGCACAAAAGCATTCTGGCGAGCTATGAGCTGTTTGAGAATTCAACGCGGCGCTACGACAAGCCGGAGTGGAAACTGCCCTACACCACCATCAATGGCATCCCGGTGCCGGTCGAGGACAGGGTGGTGTGGTCCAAGCCCTTCGGCAGTCTGGTGCATTTCAAGCGCGCCGACGGCCACCTGGACCTGATTCGCAAGCCCGGCCATGTCGATCCGCGCATTCTGCTTGTTGCGCCCATGTCGGGCCATTACGCCACCCTGCTGCGCGCCACTGTAGAGGCTTTCCTGCCCGACCACGAAGTCTTTATCACCGACTGGACCGATGTGCGCAATGTGCCCACCTCCGAGGGCAAGTTCGATCTCAATGACTATATAAATTACCTTATCGAGATGTTGGAATTCATTGGTCCCGGCGCCCATGTGCTGGGTGTGTGCCAGCCCGGCCCGGCTGTACTGGCGGCGGCGAGCATCATGGCGGAGGACAACAACCCCAACCGTCCCGCCAGCATGACTATCATGGGTTCACCCATCGACCCGCGCAAATCCCCCACCGCGCCCAACAAGCTGGCGGAAGAAAAGCCCATGTCGTGGTTCCGCCGCAACGTGATTCACACCGTGCCCTATCCCAACAAGGGGTTTATGCGCAGGGTCTATCCCGGCTTTCTCCAGCTGGCCGGCTTTGTATCCCTCAACCGTGGTCGCCATCTCAAGGCGGGCAAGGAATACTTCCGCAACCTGGTCAAGGGCGACAACGACAGCACGGAAAAGCACCGCGAGTTTTACGACGAATACCTGGCGGTGATGGACATGACCGCCGAATTCTACCTGCAGACCATTGAGTGGGTATTCAAGGAGTTCAGGTTGCCCAAGGGCGAATTCATGCACGAGGGCAAGCTGGTCAAGCCGGAGGCAATAACCGATATTGCCCTGATGACCGTTGAGGGTGAGAACGACGATATTTCCGGTATCGGCCAGACCCAGGCGGCCCACGATCTGTGTGTCAATATTCCGGCGGACATGCAGGTTGACTATGTCCAGCCCGGTGTTGGCCATTATGGTGTGTTCAGCGGTCGCCGCTTCCGCGAAGAGGTGGCCCCCCGTGTCAAGGAGTTCATGCGCAGCAATACCAACTGGAAAAAGGAACAGCTGGCCCAGCAGGAGCTGGCGCGCAAGATGTGGAAACACTTACAGAAAGGTTGACCCCACGCCTTCCCCGCCTTCCCCATATAAAAAGCCCCGGCAACTTGCCGGGGCTTTTTTTTGTGCTGCGTGATGAGTCGGGAAAAGCAGGCTATTCCGGCTGTTTTTTCTTGCGCGACAGGGTGGCAGCCTTGTCGGCCTTGCCGAAACTGCCGGGTGCCTTTTCAAAGGCGCCGGGCGCTTTGGGGCGGTAGGTTTTCTTGGCGGGCGCACCTTCGCCGGAACCGCTGTCGGGCTTACGGCTGTAGCTGACCTTGCGGGGCTTTTCCTTCGCGGCAAAGTCTTTTGCCGGGACATCCTGGCCGCTGGCATCAGTGCGGCCCCGTGCACTTTTGCCGACCGGCTTGCGGCCCGCTGAGGGTGGCGGTTCCTGTCCCTTGGCGATCGGACTCAGCAGCGCGGGTTGCTGGCAGATACGCATGCGGCGCATATGCTGCAGCACTTCATTGGGCATGCCTTCGGGCAGGCCCACAGTGCTGAAGTCATCGTAAATTTCGATACGGCCAATGTACTGGCTTTCGATATTGCCTTCGTTGGCAATGGCGCCGACGATATCCTTGGGCTGCACGCCATGCTGGCGGCCCACTTCAATGCGGTAGGTTTGCAGGGGTGCATCATCGTGGCTGCGGCGTTTGGCGGGCCTTTCGCCACGCGCATCTCTGTCACTGCCAGACCTGTCACTGCGCGACCTGTCGTTGCGCTCGCGGTCGGGGCTGAATTTTTGCGGCGCAGGGTCGCGGAACTCGGGGTAGAGCGGGCGTTCCTGCTGGTGCAGGAACACCAGGGCGGCGGCTATTTCGAGGGGATCGATCTCCTGCTCATTGGCGATGCTGGCCACCAGGTTCTTGAACTTGTCGAGCGAGCCCTTTTCCAGGGTTTCCAGCAACTGGGTGCGGAACTGCTGGATGCGCTGCTGGCTGACCTGCTGACCCGAAGGCATGGGCATTTCGGCAATCGGTTGGCGGGTGGATTTCTCGATGGAACCCAGCAGGCGACGCTCTTTCGGGGTCACGAACAGAATGGCGTTACCTTCGCGACCGGCGCGACCCGTGCGGCCGATGCGGTGCACGTAGGATTCGTTGTCGTAGGGAATGTCGTAGTTGACCACATGGCTGATGCGTTCCACGTCGAGTCCGCGGGCGGCGACATCGGTGGCCACCACAATATCCAGCTGACCGTTTTTGAGGCGGCCCACGGTGCGCTCACGCAGCTGCTGGCTCAGATCGCCGTTGAGGGCGCTGGCGGCAAAACCGCGGGCTTCGAGTTTCTCTGCCAGTTCAACTGTGCTCGACTTGGTGCGCACGAAAATGATCATGCCGTCGAATTCTTCGACCTCGAGGATGCGGGTCAGGGCGTCCAGCTTCTGGTGATTGCCCAGCAACATGTAGCGCTGGCTGATGCGCTCCACGGTGCGGGTTTTGGCCTGGATGCGCACTTCCTCGGCATCGCCCAGATAGCTGGCGGCAATGCGCTGGATGGCAGCGGGCATGGTGGCGGAAAACAGCGCGCGCTGGGCGCTGTCCGGGGTTTTTGCCAGAATGGTTTCGACATCGTCGATAAAGCCCATGCGCAGCATTTCGTCGGCTTCATCCAGTACCACGGCACGTATATCGCCAAGATTCAGGCTTTCGCGCCGCAGGTGATCCATCACCCGTCCCGGCGTACCCACGACCACCTGCACGCCGCGGCGCAGCGAGCGCAGCTGGCCGCTCATGTCCTGGCCGCCGTAGATGGGCAACACATGAAAATTGTTGAGCTTGCGGGCATAACTCTGGAACGCCTCCGCCACCTGAATGGCCAGCTCCCGGGTCGGGGTCAGCACCAGCACCTGGGGCGACTGCTGCTTGGGGTCGAGATTGTTGAGCAGCGGCAGGGCAAAGGCTGCGGTTTTGCCGGTGCCGGTCTGGGCCACGCCCAGCAGGTTCCGTTTGGCCAGCAGCAGCGGGATGCTTTGTTCCTGGATGGGGGACGGCTGTTCGTAACCGAGTTCTGCCAGGGCGCTGACAATGGGCGCAGAGAGGCCGAGATCGGCAAAGAGGGAAGAGGGCATGATTGTGGGGACCTGCGGGTGAACTCCCGGGGGAGTCGGTGGACAAATGGGGGCGAAGTATACGCCCATAGGGGGGTATAAGGAAATTTTTATCCCGGGCCAGCCTGCGGGTCAGGGCGGGTGCTACCCACAGGCTCTAGAAAAAATATCCCAGACTGAGCTGCACAAAGCCGTCGCCATCGAGGGTCTTCAGCGGGTCGTGTCGGTCCACATGTGTGGTGCCCCTGGCTTCGAGTTCGAGACGGAATGAATCGCCGATACGACGCGAGGCCTCCACATAGAAGCTAGAAGAGCCGTTGTCCCGGTCCCGCAGCAGCACTGCCACCAGTTCGGTGGACTGGAAGTCGTTGAGGGCGAGGCGCAGGCCGATGGCGATATCGTCGTCAAGCACCGCCTCAGGGCGCTCGTCATAGAGGTATTCGCCGATCACCCCCAGATCCATGACAGTGCCGCCGATACCGACAAAGGTGTATTCCACCCCGCTGGCGGCGGCGCTGAAGCGGTCGCCCTGACCGTTGCGGGTGATGGCTTCGAGCTTGAGCAGCCAGGATTCTGTGGTGCTTTGCAGATCGATGCTGGTCTGGTCGATCACCTCGTAGAGGGGGATATACTCGCGCTCGCCGTGACGGTTGAGGCTGAATTGCTGCGGGTCAAAACGCGGTTCGCGACTGGTGCCGGAAAAGTGGGCGAGACCAATATCCCATATGCCGTGAGTGGCGGACCAGCGCAGGGCAATATCGGTGCGTTTGTCGCCCGCGCCGGAAGCGTAGTGGGCATTGTCGTTATCCACCTGCAGGCCGACGCCGGGGCGCCCATCGCGGCCCGGGAAGGTGCGTTCGCGAAAACCCGGCAGCAGGAACAGTTCGACATTGCCAAGAGCAGGAATCCAGGTGAAATGAATCATTGGCTGGCCCAACAGTTCTTCAGCGTTGGGGCTCTCCACCAGGTCGATCTGGTTGACGATATTCACCAGATGCACCGACTCCGTAACGCCCCAGAACACCTGGTCGATACCGGCGCGCAGTTCCCAGTTCTGTTCCACCCTGTGCCAGTAGAGCTTGCGGATATCGCCGTGGCTGCGTTCGCTGTCGCTTTCATCCCAGCGCACAAAGGGGGTAAAGGTGACGCTGTCGCGGTTGGCGAAGGCGTAATAAAACTCCGGCTCGAAGGACAGTGACAGGTTGTCTCCCGCTTGGCCGCTGCGCTCGGGCGCTGAAAAAAAGTGTTGGTACTCAGCGCTCAGATTGGCGCGTATATCCACAGCGCCCGCAGATTGTGCTGCGGCCAGGGCAAGCAGAGGGAGCAGGGACGACTTGAGCCGTTTCAAACCGGCACTGCCTAGCGAATACTGCGCAGGGCGTTGACGTCAAAGTCGCGTTCGCTAAAGCCCACCTGGAATTGGTAGCCGCTGTAGGTCAGCAGGGTGCGGTTGCTGGTCTGGTGATTGACCATCTCAAGGCGCATGGGGCGCCAGTATTTGTCGAGAAACTGGCTGTAGTCGCTCATTGTCAGGGTTTTCAGCAGGCGCTCGCGGCGGTCGTAATATTCGACCTTGTGGGTGCGGTACTCATTGGTGTCGTACCACACTACCTGGCGGCTGTAACCGGAGTGCTCGTAGGCGGGATACTGTTCCACCACGTGGCAGCTCAGTTCGCCACAGGGTTCCTGGCGCAGGTATTTGTAGGTGTACTTTTCGACCTGCTGGTCGCTCAGGTCTTCAAAGGAAAATTCACTGCCCATAAATGGCGTGGATTTGTTGTTGGAGGCGATGCGGCGCACGCGGTTGGTGGCGGGCAGGAACAGCCACTGGTCATCGGGTTCCAGCGCCTTGCTGTGGGTCAGGGAGGCGGTGCCGCGCACATCGCCGGGGTTGTCGAATACGGCGATCATCCAGTCGCCTTCATGTTCCCGCTCCAGGGTGCGAAAGCGCATCTGACGGCTGCGTTCGCGGCCCCTGGCATCTTGCAGGTTCATGGTGAGGGTGGCCTCTTCATCGCCAAAGCCGCGGTCGCGGCGGTAGGCCTCCTCTGCCACCGCCTTGCCGCGCGCCTCCGCCGACAGGGATTTATCCATGGGATCATTTTGTGCCTGGACCTGTGTGTGGCCGAGCAGGAAAAAGCTGGCAGCGATAACGGCAATTCTGGGTAACAACATGACAACTCCTGGGATTTATTCCTTTCCGGTTATTTCTGATTCAGGCACTGGCGACGGAAGCGGTTGGCTCCAAAGCTGCGGTCTCTGGTGCAAACTCGGGACCGAGCGGTTTGAACAGCATCAGCAGCACCGGCAGCAGGAACAGGTCGGCGACCAATGCCGTCAGGATAGTGGCTGACAAGAGGATACCAAAGCTGGCAAACACTGTGGTGTCAGACAGCAGGAACACCAGGAAGCCCGCCACCAGAATCACCGAGGTAATAATCAGTGCCTGTCCCACGCCGCGCACGCTGGCCGCCATGGCCTCGGCGTAGTTGCCGCAACGCCTGAATTCGCTGCGAAAGCGCGCCAGCAGATGAATGGTGTCATCGACGGCAATGCCGATGGCGATGGTGGCGAGCAGCAGTCGGTAGTAGTCGAGGTGAATGTCGAGCCAGCCCATCACGCCGAGGGTCAGCACCACGGGCGCCAGATTGGGGACCATGGCGAGGGCGGCGAGTTTAAGGGAGCGAAACACCGTGGCGATGATCAGGAAAATCATCACAAAGGCAAGGCCGTAACCCGTCAGCTGGCTATCGGCGATATATTCCGCCAGCTGCACCCACAGCAGCCCGATACCGGTGGGATTGATGGTGACCAGTTCATCGCTGTTGGCCTCGGCAACGGTGTCGAGCCGCCCCAGCAGATCGCGCAAATTGCTCGATTCGGTCATCTCCACCCGCAGTTTCAGCGGCGTGCTCGAATAGTCGCTGTCCATGAACTTGGCCAGCTCCTTGCCGCCGGACATCTCGTACATCAGCAGGTACTGGGCGATCAGGTCCTGATCGGTGGGCAGGGTGTAAAAGGCCGGATCGCCGCCGTTGAAGGCCTGGTTGAGATCCTTGAGGATATCGACGATGGAGTAGGTTTTCTTGACCAGCGGTTCGCTGTCGGCGGCCTTTTGTAGCTGCTCCAGCCGGGCCAGCACTTCGGGGTTCTTGGCGCCGTCGGGCGAGCCAGTGTCAAAGGTATACACCACACTGAGAATGCCGCCCATCACCTCTTCGATATAGGCGGTGTGCTGGCGCCACTCGATTTTTTCCTTGAACTCGGTGAGAAAGTTGAAATCCACTTTCAGGCGCGTCACCCCGCTCAGGGATACAGCAAAAATGACTGCGCTGATCACCAGCACCAGGCTGCGGTGACTGAGGTTGAAGGCGATCACCCGTTCCAGCAGGCGCGCCAGGATTGGGTTACCCATGCTTTTTGCGGCCTCAGGTTCGGCCTGGTTGCGACCCAGGGCGAGAATGACCAGCAGCAGGGTGGCCATAAAGACAAAGGTAAACATCACGCCCACGGCGGAATAGATCGCCAGCTGCGAGATGGACTTCAGCTCGGAGGATGCCATGGCAAGAAAGGCTGCAGCAGTGGTGAGCGCGGCGAGCAGGCAGGGCGTGCCCACTTTGAGAAGGGTGTGGCCGATGGCGGCGCGACGCTCCATGCCGAGGGAGCGGGCAAACTGGAATTCCGATAACAGATGCACCGACTGGGCGACGCCGATGGCGGTGAGCAGGGTCGGAATCATCAGGAACAGCAGGCCGATCTTCCAGTTCATCAGCACGATAAAGGCGGTGGTCATCACCAGGCTGGAGACCACTACCAGCAGCGGTCCGATCAGGCCGATCAGGCGGATATTGAAGAACAACATCGACAACACAGCCACCAGGGCGAAGGTGAGCAGGGGGAAAATCGAGGTTTCCCGCATCAGGGTTTCGTTGTAGATGGCATTGAGCGGCACATCGCCGGACAGGTAGAACTCGATTCCCGCGTATTCCGGGCGGGCGAGGATTTTCTGCAACGCGTGGTAGCTCACCTGTGGGTAGAAGTTGTCGAGGCCGTTACCGCCGTCGGGGTCCCACCGCAAATCCTCCTCCACATCGGTGCTGGTGCGCGACATCTCGACAATAATCGCACCGTGGGTTGCTTCCTCGTTGATCACGCTGTCGAGATAGATGGGTTTGCTCAGCGCCAGCTCGCGAATATCGAGCAGCTCCTGCTGGGTGGCGGGAAAGTTGTACATCAGCTCGGTGATCTGGATGAAGTCGTCCTCGGCGGCGATAAACTCCACGTTGGTCAGACTCACCACCCGGTCGACAAAGGGCACTTCGGCTTCCAGATCCTGGGTCAGGTTATTGATGCGGCCCATGGCGTCGTGATCGAAGGGGCCGTGTTCGCGGTCCGGAATGCGATAGAGGATATAGCTCACTTCGTCGGAGCCGAAGCGCTCCATGTAGTCCATGTAGTCGCGATAGGTTTCGTCATCGGGCTGGAAGTAGCTGTCGAAACTGTTGTCCGGCAGCACCTTGCCTGCCAGCCAGGCGCCGCTGCCGAGAAATCCGAGGCAGAGGGCCAGCACCAGCCAGCGCAGGTCGTAGACCTTCAGTGCAAAGCGGCCAAAGAAAACGGCTGCGCTGTCGATCCAGCTTTTTTGGATTACCCTGGTTTTGGCTGATGGCACGGCGCGGCTCCCTGTGGTTTTTATTATGCGTGGCCGGATAATGCCAGAAACCGCCGGGGGCGTCACTGGCAGGAATGCTCATATGCCCTGACGGTTTGCCCCTTTCTGCCAGCGCGCCAGCCAGCGGTCGAGGCTGTTGGCAAAGGCCTGGGTATCCTGGGGGCTGAACGGCGCCGGGCCACCAGTCTGGATGCCGGCGCCGCGCATCTCATCCATAAAGTTGCGCATGGTCAGGCGCTGGCGAATATTGCTGGTGGTGTACAGCTCGCCCCTGGGATTGATCGCCGCAGCGCCCTTGGCAATGACCTCGGCGGCCAGGGGGATGTCGGCGGTAATCACCAGGTCGCCGGGATTGAGGCTGGCGATAATATAGTTATCAGCCACATCGAAACCCTGCTGAACCTGCACCGAGCGGATCTGCTTGCCCGGCGGCGTGGCCATGGGTTGGTTGGCAACCAGCACCAGCGCCATATTGCGGCGCAGCGCGGCGCGAAAGAGGATGTCCTTCACCACTTTCGGGCAGGCGTCGGCGTCTACCCAGATGGTGGGGCTGTCAGGACTGGCAGGGATTGTTGCCATCGCTGTGTGGTTGTCCTCAGGGCGGGATATGAATCGGGATTGCAGCCACTATACAGTGCCGACGCGCCACAGGGCAGGAGCGTTGTCAGGGAGTGACTGACCGGGAGGGCAGTTTTGACTGTCTTATTCAAGTCATTCAAATGCTGCTGCGCGACCCTTCACATTTTTTTTGATCCGGGCTACAGTCAGGCTCACTGTCGCGCCTGCGACTGGTACAACACAACAAGAGCCAGACTATAAAAACATGAAAACCAATGCCAGCAGTCACTCCAATCTCAATGATTTTTTTGCCGAGCGGGTGGAGAAATTTGCCGACAAGCCGGCTCTTACCTGCCTTGGCCATACTCTCAGTTACCGCGAGCTGGATAACCACGCCACGGATTTCGCCACTTTCCTGCAGCGTGATCTCGGCCTCCAGCCCGGGGACAAAATCGCCATCCAGCTGCCAAACCTGCTGCAATACCCGGTGGTGGTCATCGCCGCCATGAAAGTCGGGCTGGTGGTGGTCAACACCAATCCGCTCTATACCCGGCGCGAACTGGATCACCAGTTTTCCGATGCGCGGGTGAAGGCGGTGGTGGTGCTGGCGGATCTGGTGGGCAATGTCGCGGCAGTGCAGCAGGATACTGGCCTGGAACACGTGATTATCACTGAAGTGGGGGATTTGCATCCACCGCTCAAGCGAGGCCTGATTAACGGTTTCATGAAGATCAAGCGCCTGTTCAGGAATATCGCCCGGCCCCGCAATACAGTGACTTTCAATCGCGCCCTGGCACTGGGCCGCACGGGCACGCCGCTGACTGTCGCCCGCAAGGCCGATGATCTCGCCCTGTTGCAATACACCGGCGGCACTACCGGTTTGTCGAAGGGTGCGATGCTTACCCATGCCAACCTGCTCAGCAATATCCGGCAGGTGGAGCATGTGCTCGGTGACGTGCTGGTGGAGGGGGAGGAGGTGATTGTTGCGCCCTTGCCCATTTACCATATTTTCGCTTTTATGCTGTGTATGCTGCTGGGGGTGGGCGTTGGCGCACGGCTGATCCTGATTCCCGATCCGCGCAATATGAAGGCTTTTGTGAAGGCTCTACAGGGCCTTCCTGTTACCTTCTTCGCCGGGCTGAATACCCTGTTCAATGCCCTGTGCCGCAATGAGGGTTTCCGCCAACTGGATTTTTCCACTCTGCGCCTCACTGTGTCCGGCGGCATGGCTCTGACAAAAGATACTGCCGAGCGCTGGCAACAGGTGACCGGTTGCCGGATTGTCGAAGGGTACGGGCTTACGGAGGCCAGCCCGGTGGTGGCGATCAATCCGGTCAGTGATCCCAGGCTGGGGACGGTGGGCAAGCTGCTGCCGGATACGGAATTGCGCCTGCTCGACAGTGAGGGTCAGCCAGTGGCAGAGGGCAAGCCGGGAGAACTGTGGATCCGCGGGCCACAGGTGATGGCTGGCTACTGGCAGCGACCGGATGCAACGCTGGAAATGCTCGATCACCAGGGCTGGCTGCATACCGGCGATGTGGCAGTGCTGGACAACGATGGTTATCTCACTATTGTCGATCGCATCAAGGACATGATTGTGGTGTCGGGATTTAACGTCTATCCCAATGAGCTGGAAGATGAAATTAGCAAACACCCGGATGTGATTGAGTGCGCGGCGGTGGGTGTGCCCGACCCGGATACGGTGGAAGCGGTAAAACTGTTTGTGGTGTCCGGCAACCCGAACCTGACAGCCGATGACATCCGCCATTTTGCCCGCAAGAGCCTTACCGCTTACAAGGTGCCGAAACAGGTCGAGTTTATTGACGAGCTGCCCAAATCCAATGTGGGCAAGGTACTGCGGCGGGAGTTGCGCGACAACAAGTGATTAGTGGGGGAGGAGGGGGAGACAGTCTCTCTTCTCCCAGCTCTCTTCTCCACTCTCGCATACTCAATCCCAATCCCGGGTAAATACTGCTTCAAGTCGGAACAGGATGGCGGCAGCGCCTTCGCGGCTGTCTTCAAATTCAGCGCGACGCCAGAAATAGTTGGGCTGTACCTCGGCAAACAGCCATTCCTTGTAGATATTCTGCCGGTAGCGCATGCCAAAGCCGTACGCTGTGGAGAACGCTTCCGGGTCGGTCTTGCCGCTGATGGCAATGAAATAACCCAGTGCTCTGTGTTCACCCAAGCGGCGGTTAAACGCCAGGCCGGTGTTCATGGATACACCGGATTCCTCCTCTTCCCACTCCACCCGGTTGTACCACTGCAGCACCTTGTTTTCGTCGAGAATCTTGTCGAATTCCAGCCTGGTGCGGCTGCCAAAACCGTCATCGGTACGGTACAGGGCCTCCTGGCTGAAGCGGCCTATGATCGAGTCGGAGAGGGGGTGCTCGTAGCGGTAGCGGGCCGATGTCTTGGGGTGCAGTGAGGAACGCAGGCCCACCTTGAAATCGACACGGTAATGCTTTTTTTCCCGCGCCGTGTACTGCAGCGCCACGTCGTCGGGGGAATTCTGCCTTTCGAGCAGCAGGTCATCCTGGCCGGTTTTCTCGTCATCATCGGCAAACAGCAGGCTGAGCCTTTTGTTGAGCTTGGGTAAATGCACCTTGCCGCGCAGCTTGAGGCCGGTTTCCCAGCCTTCCATTTCATCCCATTCCTGCTCTACCCGCAGGCGCAGGGTGGAATAGGGCGCCTCTTCATCGACCCGGTTGACGCCGAAAAAATTATCCATCCATACGGCGATGTTATCGGCCTTACCCACTACATATTCATGGCTGCTGTCGAGCCAGACGTTATCTTGCGGAGCGGGTTCTGGCAGTGGTTGTGGCTCTTCTGCCCACAGGGCGGGGGGCAGCAGAAACAGCAAGGTCAAACCTGGGGCGTAAATCTTCATTCACTTATTACCCTTTTGCGGCATCCTTGCCATTATTGTAGTGTTGTTACGGGTTTGTGCCGGGTTGTTATGCGCCAGTCAGTCTACGGTTGTGCTGTCCTGGGCGAGCAGGGCAACCCGCAGCTCTTTCAGGTAATTCAAGAGTTTCGCCCGGTTTTTTGGGCCTATGCGCAGCAGTTGCTTCTGAACACCGGGCAGTGCTTCCAGGGTTGGGTCGGCAAACTGATAGTGGACAGATTCACGCTTGAGGGCAAAAGGGCCGTTGTGGTCAGGCGTGGCCAGCATGCGGTCGATGGCGGCGATGATCCGGTTATCAATCGCCTCGGCCTCGCCACCCAGTTCGCCGTAAGCTCGCTCCAGCAGGGGGCGCAGGCGGTGGAAACTGTCGGCGAGGGAAGCGGGCGGGATACTGGTGATGGCATTGATGTAGTTGTCATAGCGGGGGTAGTTGTCTTCATCCAGCCAGATCACATCCTGTTCGGTGACCACCGTGAAATTGCCTTCGGGCAGCGGTGCCGGCATGACTTTTTTCAGCACCACGCCGCGTGCCAGACCGTCGACTACGGCCACGGCTTTTTGCAACAGGCTGTCGGTGCTCAGCCACTGGGCAACGTCGCTGGAGCTGCTCAGTGGTTGGAGCAGTTCCCGGGTAAATTCGTCGCTGTCGGCCAGGTCGGGCAGGATCTGAGCCGGGGCCTCCTCTGTTCCGGCGGGCTCTTCCTCGACGGGCGCCTTCTGCTCGGGAATGTCGGGAGCCTGGCTGATAACAGGATCTTCGACCGCTGGTAGCGGGGCAGGTAGTTCCTTGATTACTGCCGGTGCGGGTTTTTTGCTGTCCTCGCCCAGATAAAACCAGGCACCGAGGGCAATGACAACGGCAACTGCAACGGCGCCAATGATCATGGGGGTTTTACTGGCCGGCTTGTCGCTGTGGCCAGAGAGGCGTTCGTTATAATCAGTCTTCATGATTTCTCCGTAAGTATCATTTAGGCAACGTTGGCTGGTGGGCTCACGAGCCTTTGCCAAACACTCTCAGTATGGATCAGAATTAGCTTGATCAAGGGTTGCCACCTGTGAGTTTGAAGGACTTGATGGACATTTCATAGGTCTCACCATCTTCCTTCTGCAGCAGCTTGACCGGCTGGTAGCCCAGTGACGGTGCCAGCCACAGCAGTGTTTCGCGCTCATCGCTATCCCGTACCCGCTCCACCTTGACGACGTTCATCCTGCCCAGGGCTGTATCGAGTTCTTCCTCTCCCAAGCGCTGATAGCGGTATTCCTTGATGTGGCCGCGCAGGATGACCTGATATGACAACTCCCTGGCATTGTTGCGCAAGTCCCGCCCCAGCGCTACCTGGTGGCTGAGTGGGCCAAGCTGTCCCGGTTCGAAGTCCAGCAGGTATTCGCGGTTCTTGCGGCGGGTCAGGGAGGTTTTGTCGCGGTGATCGACGGCAATGGTCTCCGTGCGGGATTTACCGAAGATAGAGCGGTCGTAAATATACTGATCGGGAACGATGGTGCCTTTGGTATCGAGGTGGAAGCTTTCCGCTTCCTTGATTCTGCCGAGGAAATTTTTTGCCTCGGTGATCAGCTGGTAGCCAGTGTCGGTAGTGGCAAGGGTGTGGTGTGCCTCAATGGGTATGCCGTTGTAGCTGGCCTGGTACACAGCACTGTAGGTGGGCAGGGATTTGGTTGCCGGGCTCGCAGCGGGTGCTTTTGCAGACGATGTGGGTGGCGTCGGATTCATGGCCTGGGCAGGGCTGGCAGAGGCCAGGGTGGCTGGCCGGGCTGCTGACATGGTTTGCAGGTTGCCAGCGCCATAGGCAGCGGTGGAGAGACATATCACTAGCAGGCAGGTAATCAGGTGCATTAAGACTCCGGATGATCCAATGTTACTCATTGGATCATCCCGCTGCGTTATTGTTCAGACCGAACGGGTTTTTGCAGGGGATAGCTGATGCCACCGGGCGGCAACAGCTGGTCGTCGAGCAAAACTCCCTGGGTGTTGATCACAAGGCGACCCTGGCAGAACAGCTCTACCGCATAAGGGTAGATTTGATGTTCGAGCACCAATACCCGCTCGGCCAGGGTTTGCTCCGTATCCCCTTCACGCACAGCAACAGGGGCCTGGACGATGGCCGGGCCACCGTCGAGTTCCTCGGTAACAAAGTGCACGGTGGCACCGGCTTCACAGTCGCCAGCCTCAAGGGCGCGCTGGTGGGTGTGCAACCCGGGGTATTTTGGCAGCAGGGACGGGTGAATATTCATCAGGCGGCCATGGAACTGGCGCACAAAGGCGGTGGTGAGAATGCGCATAAAACCGGCCAGAATCACCAGGTCGGGGGCGTAACTGTTGATGCGGGCCGCCAGTTCGGCATCAAAGCTTTCGCGGTCGGCAAAGTCCCGGTGGTTGACCACCTCGGTGGCAATGCCTGCCGCCCTGGCGGTGTCCAGGCCCCTGGCGTCGGGCCTGTTGCTGAAAACAGCGACAATTTCGCCGCTGACAGCGCCGCTGCTGGCGGCCTGAATCAGGGCTTCCATGTTGCTGCCGGTGCCGGAAATCAGTATCACCAGGCGGGTTTTGGCAGTACTCATCTCAGCGGATTACCACCCGTGGTTCACCGCTGACTTCTTTTTCGATAACCCCGATGACATAGGCTGACTCACCGGCGCGATTGAGAAGACCGAGGGCGTTTTCAGTCTCATCGGCTGGCACACTGATGACCATGCCGATACCGCAGTTGAAGGTGCGGTGCATTTCAGTGGTGTCGACATTGCCCTGCTGTTGCAGCCACTGGAACACCGGAGGCAGGCTCCAGCTGTTGGCATCCAGTGCCGCGCGGGCGCCGTCCGGCAGTACCCGGGGAATGTTTTCCAGCAGGCCGCCACCCGTGATATGGGCTATGGCGTGGACGGGGCAGTTGCGGAGCAGGTCGAGCAGTATCTTCACATAGATGCGAGTGGGGGCCATCAGGGCGTCGGCCAGGGTCTGGTCGCCCACCATGGTGGTCAAGGGGTCGGCGCCGGAGACTTCAAGAATCTTGCGAATCAGCGAGTAACCGTTGGAGTGGGGGCCGCTGGCGGCAATGCCGATGAGGGTATCGCCAATACGCACGGATTTGCCGTCAATGATTTCTGCTTCTTCCACCACGCCGACGCAAAAACCCGCCAGATCGTAGTCTTCGCCTTCGTACATGCCGGGCATTTCCGCCGTTTCACCCCCTACCAGGGAGCAGCCGGCCTGCAGGCAGCCTTCAGCGATACCGCTGATGACATCGGCGGCGATATCGACATTGAGGTGTCCGGTGGCGTAGTAATCGAGGAAAAACAGCGGCTCGGCGCCGCACACCACCAGGTCGTTGACACACATGGCTACCAGGTCAATGCCGATGGTGTCGTGCTTGCCCAGGTCGAGGGCAAGGCGCAGCTTGGTGCCCACGCCATCAGTACCGCTGACCAATACAGGCGTCTTGTAACCGGAGGGCAGCTTGCACAGGGCGCCAAAACCACCCAGCCCCGACATAACCTCAGGGCGGCGGGTTTTGCGGGTGACATCCTTGATCCGTTCCACCAGGGCATTGCCTGCATCGATGTCCACGCCGGCATCCTTGTAGGTCAGGGAACGGGGTGGGGAGGGATTTTTTGCGTCGCTCATGGCAGGCTTCCTGGAAAAGGGGGCTATTTTATCTTGCCATGGGGAGAAAGCTAGCCCGGATGTTAAGTGAACCCTCAACGGGCGGCCAGCCAGCGTGTTGCTGGGGCCGGGAGTCATGACAATCTGCCAGTTGAAGGCCGCAGGATTGTGGCCAGTCTTCTGTTTGCGGTAAAAATTTAGCTTGCCGGGAGCAATAACCGGCACTGAACAACTGCTACAATTCTGCCCCATGAAGACATCCATCAGATTATTGATCATCGCCTTCCTCGCTCTGACGGCGGGGCTGCCAACTCTGTTGCGGGCTGATGATCTGTATACTGCCACAGCGCCGGTGGCAGACCACTCAGACGCTGCCCGCTCGCAGGCCGTCAAGCTGGGCATGGAGGAAGTGCTGATCCGCCTGACCGGCGTCAGCGACGTGGCCAGCCGCCCTGAAGTCAGGGCAATGCTGGCCAGGGTCAATGCCTATGTGGTGGAGTACAGCTACACCGCACTGAATACAAACGACAGTAATCTCGGTCTTAAAGTGCACTATGACCGAGTCGGGGTTGATCGCTTTCTGCGCGACCGGGGTTTGCCTATCTGGCCGCTGAATCGTCCGCGCATCCTGGTGTGGCTGGTGGCGGATTCTCCCCTCGGAGAGTCGGCATTCGTTACCCCGGCACAGGCCGAGGCTGTGCAGCGCTCACTCGACAGGGTATTTGATCGCCGCGGCATGCCGGTCATCTATCCTCGCTACGACCTTCAGGATCAGCAGCATTTACCCGCCGAACAAGCCCTGAGCTTCGATACCGATGCGATTGCTCTCGCTTCGTCCCGCTATCCCGTTGAAGGGTGGATGGTAGTGCGTTTGCATCAGCCCGGCGATGGGGTGTGGCGCGGGGCCTGGATTATGGGCCGTGATGGTCAATCCATGATGCGCGACGTGGAGGCCCTCAGTCTTGAGGCGATGCTGCAGACGCTGGTCGACCAGGCGGTCGACGCAGTGGCGGCAAATTTCAGTTATGTGGCGCGCAAAACGGCCGACCAGGTTGACGTTGAGGTGCGGGGTATCAACAGTTTTCGAGCCTATAACAACCTGATCACTGCGCTTGAAGATATGTCCATTATCCGCAAGGTTGAAGTGACAGGGCTCGACGGCGACCATGTCCAGCTGGTGCTGGCCATTGAAGGGGAGCGCAGTCATCTGCTTGACAGTCTCTATCGCTATCCCGGTCTTGAACCCCTCAACCCGGACGGTTCCGTGCGCAGCAGGGAGACAGCTGTGCCGACGGGCAGCGCTAGTGGCGTTGATGTGCAAAATCAGGGCGACGCCCTGGATGATTTGACCTTCCAGGAGGCTGTAGATAGCGCGCCGGATATTCCCCTGGCGGACGGCCAGACTGTTCCTGACCCCGGTGTTGGCATTCCCGTCGCCGAGTTTGAGAAAGTCCAGCACCTGCGCTGGATTGGCGGGCGCTGATGCATGGTCGACCAGCTTAGTCTGCCGCTGTCCCTGCGCAACGATGCCACCTTTGGCAATTTTCTCGGGGCTGCGGATTCCCTGCGGGATCAGGTAGCAAGGGCGCTGCAGTCCAGCGTTGGTCGCCCTGAAGGAGGGGAAACCGCCATCTACCTGTGGGGTGGCGAAGGCACCGGGCGCAGCCATCTGTTGCAAGCCACCTGTCACCAGTTCCAGCGCAGCGGCAAGGGTGCCCTTTACCTGCCACTCGACGAGCTGGGGGAAATGCCTCCCGCTGATCTGCTGGCCGATCTTGAATACCAGCCGCTGGTCTGTCTGGCCAATGTGCAGGCCATCGCCGGGGAGCGCGCCTGGGAGGAGGGCATCTTCAGTCTCTTCAACCGTTTGCGGGAGCAGGGCAATCTGCTGCTGATCAGTGCTGACTGCCCGCCCAGGGAACTTCCCTTCCACCTGCCCGATCTGCAGTCGCGCCTCGCATCGTGCCTGGTGTTTCACCTGCCAGGCTACAGCGATAGTGAAAAGACAGCCATTCTGCGTTTCCGCGCCCAGCGTCTGGGTATTGGCCTGAGCGAGGAAGTCGCCACCTTTATTCTCAGCCGCGGCGACCGCTCTCTGGCGGTACTGATGGCGTACCTGGACCGTCTCGACAGGGCGTCCCTGTCCGCTGGCAGGCGGGTCACCATTCCTTTTGTCAAGGATGTATTTGGCTGGTGATTACTGGCAGGCAGCGGGTTCTGCGCCTCTTTGCACGCCGGCTTGAACGGCGCTTTGTGGCGTTAGCGGCGGCCTGTGGTCGGGTGCAACCGGTAGCCCTTGCCGCGTACGTTCTTGATGGCATAGCCCGCGCTAATCGACGCAATCTTCTTGCGCAGTCTGCCAACCAGTACATCAAGTGAGCGGTTGGCGGGATCAAAATTCCGACCATAGAGGGTCTGGCAAAGCTCGTCCCTGTCGGTCAGTGCGCCAAAATGCTGAAGCAGAAGCCTGGTGACAGCCACTTCCATATCGGTCAGTCGAACCGCTGCATCGCCGATGGTGAGGTCGCCGGATTGTGTGTTGAGGCTGATCGCCCCCGCGTTGAGGATTGGCTCTGCAGGTTCGGCTACAGTCCGGTCGTATAACCTGAAAGCTGCGCGCATGCGCGCCAACAGTTCTTCCAGGGCGTAGGGTTTGAGAATGTACTGATCGGCGCCGGCATCGAGGCAGGCAACGATAGTCTGGAGCCGTTCATCACCGGAAACCATGATGACCGGCAGGGACATGGTCTCCTTGATCTGGCGGCAAATATCAATGCCGGATTTTTGCCCCGGACCGAGATCGTAATCGAGCAGAATAATATCGGGCGTGCCCTGGGTTGCTATCCATTCCCTGGCCGCGGCGTAGGTTTTGCAGGTATGGCATTTCAGGTCTTGGGTCTCAAGCTGGGATTTGATGACCTGGTGGAAGAAGTGGTCATCGTCAATGATCAGTACTTTTTTCATGGTCGCGCTGTTGCAGGGTCAGTTTGTCTTGTGCAGGATATTGATCCTGCAACACCTTTCACCCTCCCTGGCGCAATACATTCCCAGGATTGTCGCTGTAAAACCAGTCGCCAGCCATGTCGGGAACACCAAGCATAGACCCCAATGCCGCCCTAAAAATCCACGGGCGGCGAGTGTATCACTTTTGTCGAACTGCGCCGCAGGATTCCTTGTCCTGTGACGGGTCCGTAACCCCGTGTTTCAAGGGGTTTCTACACAGAGTGACGCAACCTGGTGCGCAAGCCTGGGCGCTCTGCTCCAGGTGGTTTGGTCGGAGAATTCGCCCTTCGGGTAGCTCAAAGTTGATTCATGCCCCCAAGCTGTTCATATAGGGTGTGATTTTCCTTGTGCAGGCAGTGCTCAAAGCGTGGCAGGCAGGACCGTGGTTATGGATAAGGTCGCAGTGGTTGATGTGTCCTTGGGTCCAACAGGTAGCAGGTCGTCCGCCTCACAATAATGAACAATGACAAGATTTGCCTCCACTACGGACGAAACCGTGTGGTGATCAGAGGTGCCGTGCCGTGTTTCGTCGTTTGATATCACAGATAAGCCTGTTCACCAGAATTGTTCTGATCACGCTGTTATGCCTTGGACTGGTGGTGTTTTCCCGCTACCTGCTTTTCCTGGACCCGGCAAGTCACTGGCCCTGGTACCTGCTGCTGGGGATTGTCTGGCTGGTCTCCCTCATTCTTGTCAGCCTGCCCCGTTATCGCCCTGTTCCGATCCCGAATGTCGATGACCAGCTGGAGCGCCGTTTCCTGATGGACACCCTGGGAGAACACTCGCCGGTGGTGTATATCGCAGTGGATCGCGACGGGATCATCATTGAGGCCGGGGGCAGCGCCCTGGCCGATGCCGGGATGCAGCCGACAAAAGTGCTGGGCAAAAGTATTCTTGCGCTGGTGAAGAATGATTTCCAGTTGACAGAGGATGTGCAGCGCGCACTTGCGGGTGAGCATTTCACCACCGAGCGGCAGTTTGCCCAGCGGTTTTACCGGCATCATTTTTTTCCTAACATCAGTCGCGCTGGAGAAATGCTCGGTTACAGCTGTATCAGTATTGACCAGACCCAGGAGCGCAAACTGAATGCGGAGATTGATCTGCTGCGCAAGGTGCTGCAAAACACCACTGATGCCATTTCGGTTTCCAACAGTCAGCGTCAGGTTATAGGGGTTAACCCGGCATTCACCACTATCACCGGTTATGCCTTGCAGGAAGTGCTGGGCAAAAAAGCCGGTATCCCCAGCCCCGAGATAAAGACGCCAGGATTTTATCGTGACATTTTTCGCCAGCTCAAAACCCGGGGGGTATGGCAGGGAGAGGTCTGGGCGCGACGCAAAAATGGTGACCTGTATTCGGCCAATCTCACCATCAGCGTAATCCGCGACAACGGCGCAATTGCCCACTATGTCTGTGTGTTTTCCGATACCACAGACATCACGGATATACGCCGCAGCCAGGAGGAACTCAAGTACCTGGTCAACCATGATCAGTTGACGGGTTTGCCCAACCGGCGGCTCTTTATGGATCGCCTCGAACAGGCCATGAAGCGCGCCAAGCGCCTGGGCAACCGTTTGGCGGTGTATTTTGTCGACATCGATAACTTCAAGCTGATCAATGATTCCCTCGGTCACCAGTTTGGCGATGAAGTGCTGAAAAGTGTTGGCAGCCGCGTGCAACAGGCGATGCGGGATGTTGATACCGTGGCGCGCCTGGCGGGCGACGAATTCACGGTGATTGCTGAAAATATCGAGGACAACGAGCAGGTCATCAGCCTGGGGCAAAAAATTCTGCGCTGCTTTGACGATGAGTTTGCAGCCAACGGCCAGTCCCTGGAAGTATCGGCCAGTATTGGAGTGGGGGTGTATCCCGATCATGGCGAGGATATGCTGACACTGATGGATGGTGCCGATACCGCCATGTACAAGGCGAAAAGCAAGGGACGCAACGGGTTTTTTTACCTTGCGGAGACTGCTCCTGGCACTGCCTTTGGCAAGGTGCAGTATTCAGAGTTGCGCCTTGCCATTCGTCGCGAACAGATAGAGCTGTTTTACCAGCCCCTGCATGATCTGGTCACAGGCGCTATCGTTGGCGGTGAGGCACTGTTGCGCTGGAATCATCCCACCCTGGGGTTGCTGGCCCCCCAGCATTTTCTGGCCATGGCGGAAGAAAAGGGCATGATCCACGAGATTGGCAACTGGGTAGCCCATGAGGTGTGTGGACAGTTCAATCTGTGGCGTGAGCAGAAAGTACAGCTCGATTTTATTTCCATGAACCTGGCGGCAATGCAGTTGGAGAGTGAGGATTTTCTCTGCACCATGCAGGACGCGATGGAGGTCAACCAGTTGAATCCTGGTGCCATCGTCATGGAAATCCCCGAGCGGGTCGCTCTCGCTGATCAGGCCAGGTCGCGGCGTTTCCTGGATTCGGCAATGGCCCAGGGGTTGATTTGCGCCATCGATGATTTTGGAGCCAGCAATGAGTCGCTGCTTTATCTGCGCGATTTGCCTGTGGCCATGGTCAAACTGGATCAAAAACTGCTGTTCGCCGGGCGCTCCCCCAACGAAGCGCGGTTTTTGTTGAATGCACTGGTTACCCTCGCCGAGTTGCTGGGGCTGAAATTGCTGGGAGTGGGCATCGAACACTCACGAGAAGAAACCCTGCTGCGGGAATTGGGCTGTCGCTACGGCCAGGGTTATCTGTACGCCCGGCCCATGAGTGTTGCTGAGTTTCGTGTCTACTATCAGGATAGCTCCCGCCAATCTGAGGTAATCCCCGGCGATTCAACTGCGGTGCTTTGAGCTTAGGGTCTGTTGATGTTGGGCAACAGTGGTGATGCCCAAACATCAACAGACCCTGGGCTTTCCTTCTGCCATTTTTCGCCCCTTCGTGAAGACCTGCATGAAGGCCTGACAATGAGTGGCGGCTCGTGGTTACAATGGGGCAATAGCTGGCAACAAGCTCGGCAAAAAGTGCCGACAAAAAAGCCAAGACACTTAATCAGCCTTGCCCAAGGAGCCCCCCATGAGTGATTACACGCCGCCGCTGGATGAATTGCGTTTTGCCCTCAAATATGTGGCAGACCTGCCCGCCGTCGCTGCCCTGCCCGGGTTTGATGCCCTGGGCGATGATCTGGTGGATGCGATTCTGGCCGAGGCCGGTCATTTTTGCGCAGAGGTTGTAGCCCCCACCAACAAGCCCGCAGACCGGCAGGGCACCAGCGTAAAAGACAACGCCGTTGTCACCGCCCCTGTGCTAGACGGTGTCTACGCCGCCTATCGGGGCGCTGGCTGGCCAAGCCTGACGGGTGCCACTGCCTATGGTGGCCAGGGCCTGCCCCATACCCTGGGTTTTGCCGTGGACGAAATCCTGCAAAGCGCCAATATGGCGTTTTCCCTCTTGCCCATGCTTACCCAGGGAGTGATCACCGCCCTGGGGCGCTTTGGTTCCGAGCAGCAGAAAAACCTGTACTTGCCGCGACTGATCAGCGGCGAGTGGGCGGGCACGATGAATCTCACTGAATCCCAGGCAGGGTCGGATCTTGGGGTGGTCAAAACCCGCGCCGAGCGCGATGGCGAGCACTATCGGCTGTTCGGGCAAAAAATATTCATCACCTGGGGTGACCAGTCCTACACCGACAATATTGTCCATCTGGTGCTCGCCCGCACGCCCGATGCGCCAGCGGGGGTGAAGGGTATTTCGCTGTTTATCGTGCCGAAATTCCTGGTCAATGAAGCTGGCGAGATTGGCGAGCGCAACGATGTCTACCCTATCGGCGTCGAGCACAAGCTGGGTATTCACGCCAGTCCCACCTGCACTATGGCCTATGGAGACAATGTCGGCGCCGTGGGCTACCTGGTGGGTGTGGAAAACGAAGGCTTGCGCTATATGTTCGCCATGATGAATCACGCGCGCCTGGCGGTGGGCTTGCAGGGGGTTTCCCTGGCGGAACGTGCGTGCCAGCATGCCCTCGACTATGCCCGTCAGCGCGTGCAGGGCGGTGTGGCAATCAGCCAACACCCCGATGTGCGCCGCATGTTGCTGACCATGCAGGCCCTGACCCAGGCGGGCAGGGCGCTGACCCTGGCGTCAATGCATCATTTCGACCACGCCGTTCACGCCGCCGCGGAGGGCGAGCGCACCCGCCATCAACAGCGGGTCGATCTGCTTACCCCTCTGGTCAAGGGCTGGTGTACCGAAATCGTCAATGAAGTCACCTCCCTGGCCATACAGGTCCACGGCGGCATGGGCTATATCGAGGAAACCGGCGTCGCTCAGTATTACCGCGATGCCCGTATCGTCTCCATCTATGAAGGCACCAATGGCATCCAGGCCCTGGATCTGGTGGGGCGCAAGCTGTTGATGAACAGTGGCGCCCATGCCACCGAGCTGCTGGCCGATCTTCAGATCATTGTCAGCCAGTGCCGTGAAGCAAAACTGACCGCTGTCGCGCAACAACTCGAACGCGCCCTCGGCCTCTGTGCCGAAGCCGTGCGCGATGTGCTGGCGAAATCCTCTGCTGATCCACACCATGCCGGTGCGGTGGCGTTCAATCTGCTGATGCTGATGGGCACCACCGCAGCGGGTTGCTATCTGGTCAAGGGGGCTGCGAAGGCAGCTGAACTCTCATTGTCAGAAGGCGATGAAAGCGGTTTTTACAGTCGCAAAATCGGCATTGCGCGGATCTACGCGGAGCAAGTATTGCCGCGCTGTCACGGATACCACGAGGCAGTGATGGCTGGGGCAGGGAGCATAATGGGGGTTGAGCTCTAAGCGTCAGACGTAAGCAGTGAAATAAACGCATGGGCCGCATTGGACAGGGTTTTCTCCCGGTGGTGGATAAACCCCAGATCCCTCGACAGCGCCAGCCCCTCGCAATCCAGTAACCGCAGCGAGTCATCGGCCATGGTGACCGGCAGGATGCTCCAGCCCAGCCCCACCGACACCAGCATCTTGATGGTTTCAAGGTAATTGGTGGCCATCATGGCGCTGAAGGGGTAGCCCTGCTCATCAAACAGTCTCTTGATCATGCGCCCGGTGTAGGTGTCAGGGCCGGGGAGAATGGCGTGAAACTGGCTCAAATCGCTGATATCAACCCTGTCCTTGGCCGCCAGGGGGTGATCCTGCGCCACCATGGGCTTGAGGGGGTCGGCCCAGATACGCTGAGCGAAAATGCCGGGGTGAGGTTCCGGCGCCAGGGTAATGACGGCCACCTCGAACCTGCCGTGCAGTACCCCGTCGTAGGCAATCTCCGAATCCATGAAATCCACCGCCAGGGTCACTTCCGGGTTCAGATTGGCGAACTGCTTGAGGACAGGAGGCAGCCGGTGCAAACCGATATGGTGGCTGATAGCGAGGCGCAGGTTGCCGGCGATATTGCCCGACAGATCCTGGATGGCCTGCCGTGTTTCGGTCATTTCACGGAGGATGCGCTCGGCACGGGGCAGCAGTTCCTGGCCTGCTTCGGTCAGATAAATGGTGCGTGAGATACGGTCGAACAAGCGGCAGTTGAGGTGCTCTTCCAACAGGGCGATGCGCTTGCTGATGGCCGGTTGGGTGACGTGCATACGCTCGGCGGCGCCGGAAAATGAACCGGTTTCCACCACTGCGAGAAATGCCTGGAGCAGCTGGGTATCCATTGTCAGATGTTAATGTATTCTGATTTGGAATCAAATCCATAAAAAATATGAATTTGTTTTATCCAAATGATGCTTCTATGATTGCCTTCATTCTGAGACGAGGATTCGAACATGGCTGGAAAAACCCTCTACGACAAATTGTGGGACGCCCATTTGGTGGAAACCCGCGATGACGGTACGGCGCTGCTTTATATAGACCGCCATATCATTCACGAAGTGACCTCGCCCCAGGCCTTTGAGGGCCTGCGTTTGGCCAATCGCAAGCCGTGGCGGGTGGATTCCAATATCGCCACGCCGGATCACAATGTGCCCACGGATTTCAATGAGCGCAAGGGTGGCATCAGCACCATTGTCGATGAAACCTCCCGCATCCAGGTGCAAACCCTCGATGACAACTGCGATGAATTCGGCATCCGCGAGTTCAAGATCAACGATATCGGTCAGGGTATTGTCCACGTCATCGGTCCCGAGCTGGGTGTGACACTGCCCGGTGCGACGGTGGTGTGCGGCGACTCCCACACCGCGACCCACGGAGCGTTTGGTTGCCTGGCCCACGGCATCGGCACTTCCGAGGTAGAGCATGTGCTGGCCACCCAGTGTCTGGTGACTGCCAAGATGAAGAACATGCTGGTCAAGGTCGATGGCGACCTCGGTCCGGGCGTTACCGCCAAGGATGTCATCCTCGCCATTATCGGCAAGATCGGCACGTCCGGCGGCGCCGGTTATGCCATTGAGTTTGGCGGCAGCACCCTCGGTCAATTGTCGATGGAAGGACGCATGACCATCTGCAACATGGCCATCGAGGCCGGTGCCCGTGTTGGACTGGTGGGCGTGGATGACAAAACCATCGAGTATATTCGCGGTGCCCGTTTCGCACCCACTGGCGAAACCTGGGATAAGGCTGCTGCCTACTGGCAAACTCTGCAAAGTGATGACGACGCTAAATTCGATGCGGTTGTCGAGCTCAATGCCGCCGACATCGAGCCCCATGTGAGCTGGGGAACATCGCCCGACATGGTGGTGCCAATCAGCGGTTTTGTGCCCCGTCCTGAAGACCAGGCCGATGCCACCCGCCAGAAAGGCTACCAGCGCGCGCTGGATTACATGGGCCTGAAGGGCGGTATCCCGGTCACCGATATCATGATCGACAAGGTGTTTATCGGTTCCTGCACCAACTCGCGTATTGAGGATCTGCGCGCAGCCGCCGCCATCGCCAAGGGTCGCAAGGTGGCTGGTACCATCAAGAAGGTGTACGTGGTGCCCGGCTCCCATCTGGTGAAAATCCAGGCGGAAAAGGAAGGTCTGGACAAGATCTTTATCGAGGCGGGCATGGACTGGCGCGAGCCCGGTTGCTCCATGTGCCTGGCGATGAACTCCGATATCCTCGGTCGCGGCGAGCATTGCGCATCCACATCCAACCGCAATTTTGAAGGTCGGCAGGGCCCCGGTGGCCGCACCCACCTGATGAGCCCCGCCATGGCGGCGGCGGCAGCCATTGCCGGTCATATTGTTGACGTTCGCGAACTTGCCTGAAGATCAGCCCTGTAAAGTTACAGGCGTGAGGAGAGCACCATGAAAGCATTTGTATCACACAAGGGGATGGTTGGGCCGATGGATCTGGCCAATGTCGATACCGACATGATCATTCCCAAGCAGTTTTTGAAATCCATCAAGCGCAGCGGCTTTGGCCCCTACCTGTTTGATGAAATGCGCTATCTGGATGAAGGCTGGTACGGCAAGGATTGTTCAACCCGCCCACTCAACCCGGATTTCGCCCTCAATCAGGCGCGTTACCAGGGTATTTCCATCCTTTTGGCGCGGGACAATTTTGGTTGCGGTTCCAGCCGCGAGCACGCGCCCTGGGCTCTCGACGATTATGGCATTCGCGCCATTATCGCGCCGAGCTTTGCCGATATTTTCTACAACAACTGCTTCAAGAACGGCATGCTGCCGATCATTCTTGATAAAGCCATTGTCGACCGTCTGTTCACTGAAGTGGCCGCCACCGAGGGCTATACTCTGAATATTGACCTGCAAGCGCAGACCATTGTGACCCCTTCCGGTGAGACCATTGCCTTTGACATCGATGCTTTCCGCAAGCAGTGTCTGCTCGAAGGTCTCGATGAAATCGGCCTGACCCTGAAGGTCGCTGACAAGATTCACCAGTTCGAAAAGCAGCACATGCTGGCTCAGCCGTGGATGTTTGGCGCCATCAAGTAATGAGTTGATGGGGTGGCCAGGGATGGACAATGGGAGGTGAGGGGAGGACTGTTGCCCCGTCTCCCATTAATCATTTATACAGCTTTATTCTTCAAAATAGTGTGAGAGGTTTCTAACGTGAAAAAGGTAGGTTTTATCGGTTGGCGCGGCATGGTGGGCTCTGTTCTGATGGAGCGTATGCAGGCGGAAAACGATTTCCGAGCACTGGACATTGAACCGGTCTTTTTCAGCACCTCCCAGGTGGGTCAGGCCGGGCCAGATATCGGCATTGATCTGCCCGCCTTGAAGGACGCCAACAATATTGATGAACTCAAGTTGATGGACATTATCGTCACCTGCCAGGGTGGCGATTACACCAAAGCAGTATTCCCGGCTCTGCGCAGCGCTGGCTGGAATGGCTACTGGATTGATGCCGCATCCGCCCTGCGCATGAATGACGACGCCATCATCGTGCTCGATCCGGTCAATCTCAATGTGATCCAGAATGGCCTGGCCAACGGCGTCAAGAATTATGTGGGTGGCAACTGTACTGTCAGCCTGATGCTGATGGCGCTTGGCGGCCTGTTCAATGCCGGTCTGGTGGAGTGGGCCAGCGCCATGACCTACCAGGCGGCCTCCGGTGCCGGTGCCCAGAACATGCGTGAGCTGATTAGCCAGATGGGCGTCATTCACGCCCGTTCCCAGTCGCTGCTGGACAATCCCGCCAGCGCGATTCTCGATATCGACCGCCAGGTGGCCGCCACCATGCGCGGTGCCGATCTGCCGGTGGACAACTTCGGTTTTCCCCTGGCGGGCAGCCTGCTGCCGTGGATCGATGCCGAACTGCCCTCCGGTCAGAGCCGCGAGGAGTGGAAAGCGCAGGCGGAAACCAACAAGATTCTCGGCCGCGGTGCCAACCCCATCGCCATTGATGGTATCTGCGTGCGCATCGGCGCCATGCGCTGTCACAGCCAGGCCATCACGGTAAAACTCAACCGCGATGTGCCGCTGGATGAAATTGGCCAAATGGTTGACGAAGCTAATGACTGGGTATCCCTGGTGCCCAATCACCGCGAGGATTCCCTGCGGGCACTGACACCGGCAGCGGTCACCGGTAAGCTGGATATCCCCGTCGGCCGTGTGCGCAAGATGAATATGGGGCCGCAGTATCTGACGGCCTTTACGGTGGGCGATCAGCTGCTGTGGGGAGCTGCGGAGCCGCTGCGCCGTACCCTCAGGATTTTGCTCGACAGCTGATATGCGCTACTGTTTGTCGCCTATTTGGGCGCGAGGTCGTTTTTCTCCTGGCGAAAGGTTCCCATTGAAACGCTTTTGCGTTTCAATGGTTGCCAATTATGGTACCTATAATAAATACTTAAGTGCGTAACTTCCTGTAACTTGTTGCGTATCGTTTTTGGCGCAATAATGCGGTTGCCCGCGAGGGACTACAACAACCCGTCAGGGACCACAACGAAAGGGAAAAGCCATGGCTTTGCGTAAGCGTCCGATTGCAGCGGGTATTACCGCCCTCATTTTTTCTTCCTGGGTCTCCGCTTTGGGCCTGGGGGAGTTAAAGCTCAACTCTGCCCTCAATGAGCCCCTGGATGCCGAGATTCGTCTGCTCAATGTCGGAGAACTGGGTGAGGCGGAGATTCTGGCGGGTCTGGCACCGGCGGTGGATTATGCCAATGCCGGTATAGACCGTGAGCAGGTACACAATTCCCTGGTTTTTCGCCTTGATTTTGCTGCCGCCGGTGGGCCGCTTCTGCGGGTCATGAGCAACAAGCCAATCCGCGAGCCCTACCTGGATTTACTGGTAGATGTGCAGTGGCCATCGGGACGCCTGCTGCGCGAGTACACCCTGCTACTCGATCTGCCGGTGTTCAGCCGTGAGTCGTCCCTGGAGCGCGCCTTTCAGGCGGAGGGTGCCCCCCGTTCAACAGCGCCTACGCCCCGCCCCCGCTATACAGCGCCCGCCGATTTTCAGGATAATGAACCGCCTCCGGTGGCCAGTGGCGATGAATACCTGGTCAATTCCGGTGATACCCTGTGGAGTATTGCCTCGCGGATTTCGGGCAACGGCTCTGTGCACCGAACCATGTCGGCTATCCACCAGCTGAACCCGGATGCCTTTATTGGCGGCGATATCAACCTGCTGCGCAGTGGCCACGTCCTGCGTTTGCCCGTAAGCGGGCAAACGGCTGCGCTCGAAACTCCCGATTCCGGGTCGCTGCCAGCGCCCGCAGCTGACCGGCCTGTTGTGGCGGATGTTGCCAGCAGCGAACAATCCGAGATGCTGGCGCCCCAGTTGAGCGCGACTTCCCGCGCGCCCTCCGCAGAGGATCCCGGTGAAGCAGAGCCTTCAGGTCGTCTCAGGCTGTCGGCTATCGATCCTAACACCGCCAATGAAACAGATTATCCAGGCCCATCCGCTAGCGGTCTGAGTGCCACCAGTGGCGCGGGAGGAGGGCAGGCTATCCGTGCCGAGCTTTCCACCATTCAGGAAGAAATGGCGCGAACCCAGCGGGAAAATGCCGAGCTCAAGGACCGCCTCGCCAATCTTGAGGAACAACTCAGCACCATGCAGCGTCTGATTGAAATCGACGATGGTGGTTTGCGTGCTGCCCAGCTGGCCGCTGCCGATGGGGCAGCTGATAGGGGGGGTGCCGGTGAAGAGAGCACCGCGCCTCCAGCCCAGCTGAATCAACAGATAAAATCGGAAAAAGGATGGTTTGATACCGTGAGCAGCTACCTTGTTTATGCCATTGGCATTTTGGTCCTTCTGATTGGCGGCGTAGTGTTTGCCGTGCTGAAAAAGCGTCGCGGCAGCGATGAATCCCAGGAGGACTATTTTCCCCCCGTCGCTGAACGGGTCACCCCTCCAGTGCGGGTTGTCGAGCGCCAGGTCGCCGACGTTGCTCCCCAGGCATCCTCGCTGGATGATATAGATCTGCGGGAAGACGACGATATCTTTGCTGCCGCAGCGGCGCCCGCAGCCCGCTCAAATGACCAGAGCCGACAGGAGCGGGTTGAGTCTTCACTGACTGAAGTTGATGCCAGCCCCGATTTGCAGCAGCCATCGCTTGAAGAAAGTGACGATGTCGAGCTGGATCTGTCCGAGTTCGAACTCGATGATTTCCAGGCGCTTGAATCCACCTCGGCACCCGGTGCACAGCAATCCGGCGATCCTCTCAATCTGGATGATGAATTTGATTTCCTCAACGATGCCGATGAGGGCGATACCCAGCTGGAACTGGCACAGGCCTATATCGACATGGGTGATGCGGCTGGCGCCCGGGAAATTCTCCAGGAAGTGATTGAGAGCGGCAGTGATGCCCACAAGGATCTGGCCCGGTCGCTGCTTGCCAAAATCAGTTGATGCGAGCGAGGGATTCCTGGGATTACAGTCCCAATTGCCTGATGCCCGAGGGTGTGGATCTGCCCCCGGGCATCAGCCGTTTTGCAGCCGCCGTTGAGTATAACGGGGCGCTGTTTTGCGGCTGGCAGCGCCAGTTACACAGTCCCAGCGTGCAGTCCGCCGTCGAGCAGGCCCTGACGAAGATCGCCGCCAGCCCTGTCAAAATCGCCTGTGCCGGACGCACCGATACCGGTGTTCACGCCACCAACCAGATCATCCACTTTGACACCGCAGCGCAACGCAGTCCCCGCAACTGGCTGCTGGGCGCCAACACCCAGTTGCCGGATGCCGTCCGAATACACTGGGTGGCGACTGTTGAACCGCGCTTTCATGCCCGCTTTTCTGCCCTGTCGCGCACCTACCGCTACATCATCAGCAACGAGCCGGTCAGGCCAGCCCTGTTCCGGCATCTGCTAACCTGGTGCAAGCAGCCCCTTGATGCAGATGCCATGCATGCGGCTGCCCAGCAGTTACTGGGAGAGAACGACTACTCTTCCTTTCGCTCATCAGGCTGCCAGTCGAAGTCGCCGTTTCGTTCCATGGCGGCGATTCGGGTGTACCGCCAGCAACAGCTGGTCATAATCGAAGTCACCGCCAATGCCTTTCTGCACCACATGGTGCGCAACATAGCTGGCGCCTTGCTGGCGGTGGGCAAGCATGAAAAACCGGTAGCCTGGGTGGGAGAATTGTTGCAAGCTCGGGACAGAACCCTGGGGGAAGTGACAGCGCCCGCCGATGGACTCTACCTGGTTAATGTGGCGTATCCACCCCGTTTCGGCTTGCCGGAGTTCAACCCGGGACCGCCCTTTGTGGTTGCGGCCCCTGATGCTGTGAGCAGCGCTGAGTGTTGCGATGGTTCTGCCAGAATCGCCAGCCAGTAAGCCCGGATTGTCTGCGCAGAGTGTTTGTGAGGAATTGAGAGTGAGTACAGTGCGAATCAAGGTCTGCGGTATCACGCGACCAGAGGATGCCCGCAGTGCCGCCGAGGCGGGGGCGGATGCCATCGGCATGGTGTTCTACCCGCCCAGTCCCCGCTACCTGCATGTCGAAGATGCTCCGGCCATTGTCCGGGCGGCGGGGCCATTCGTGACCAGCGTGGCACTGTTTGTAAACCCGGATAGCGAGCACGTACAGCGTGTGCTGGAGGTGGTCCGGCCCCAGTTGCTGCAATTTCACGGTGATGAAGATGACGCCTTTTGTCGCAGTTTTGGCCGCCCCTATCTCAAGGCAATCCGCATCAGGCCTGATACAGTCATCGCTTCAGCCATTGCCGCCTATCCCTGTGCCAGTGGATTACTGTTTGATACTTGGAGTGCCGATGCCTACGGCGGTACCGGTAAAGCCTTTGACTGGAACCAGTTGCAGGGCCTGTCGGGCTTTCCGCTTATCCTCGCCGGGGGGCTCAATCCCGAGAATGTGGGGCAGGCAGTGGCGCGCTTATCGCCCTACGGCGTGGATGTCAGCGGTGGCGTCGAATCGGCCCCGGGTATCAAGGATGAAGTCAAGATAGCGCGCTTTGTCGCGGCGGCAAGGCGGATTCACCCTTAACCACGGAGAAAAAAATGCTAAACTTGCCCGTAAATTTTCCCCGGAATTTCCCATGAGTTGGCTTGAGCGGATCAAGAAAGGTCCTGGCACGTTAAAAAAGGATCGCACCAGCACTGTTCCCGAAGGGCTGTGGCGCAAGTGCCCCCTCTGTAATGCCCCCCTGTACAGACCCGAGCTGGAAAAAAATGCCGATGTCTGTCCCAAGTGTGACCACCATATCCGCATCGGCGCGCGCCGCCGTCTCGATATTTTTCTGGATACCGAAGGACGCCAGGAGCTGGCTGCCGATGTGCTGCCGGTGGACCGCCTCAAGTTCAAGGACACCAAAAAATACAAGGACCGGCTGATCGCCGCGCAAAAGGAAACCGGCGAAAAAGACGCCCTGATCGCCTTGCGCGGTTCCCTCAAGCGTTTGCCGCTGGTCGCTACCGCCTTTGAATTTGCTTTCCACGGCGGCTCCATGGGTTATGCGGTGGGCGAGCGCTTTACCCGTGCTGCCAAGGTATCCCTGGACGAAAAAATTCCCTTCGTGTGCTTTTCCGCCACCGGTGGCGCGCGCATGCAGGAAGCCCTGATCTCCCTGATGCAGATGGCCAAAACCAGCGCCATTATCGAGCGCCTGCGGCTCGCTGGGGTGCCATACATCTCTATTATGACCGATCCGGTTTACGGCGGTGTATCCGCCAGTCTGGCGATGCTGGGCGATATCAATATCGCCGAACCCAATGCCCGCGCCGGTTTTGCCGGCCCCAATATCATTGAGCAGACCATTCGCCAGAAACTGCCCCCCGGCTTCCAGCGCAGTGAGTTCCTGCTGGAACACGGCGCTATCGACATGATCGTGCCGCGGGTTGAAATGCGCGACACGGTGGCCCGCCTGCTCAGCAATATGACAGGCCGACCACTGCAGGAACAGGTGGAAATCACCAGCCCTGCCTGAGCCGACTGTCGTGACAACCCAAACCGGGGAGTCCCTGTCACTCAACCAGTGGCTGGACAGGCTCGAGAAAAATCACCCCGTCGAAATCGATCTTGGCCTCGATCGCATCGCCGAGGTGGCGCGCCGTCTCAATCTGCCGCGCCCCGCCCGACGGGTAGTGACGGTGGCGGGCACCAACGGCAAGGGTTCCTGCGTCCGTACCCTTGAGCACATCCTGCTCGCTTCCGGCCTGTCAGTAGGCACCTACACCTCTCCCCATTTACTGCGCTACAACGAGCGTATCCGTATTGGCGGTGAAGAGGCAGCCGACAGCGATATTTGCCGCGCATTTGCCGCAATCGACTCTGCCCGCGGCGAAGTCAGTCTTACCTATTTTGAAGTGGGCACCCTGGCGGCATTGCAGTTGATGGCTGCCGCCGATCTCGATGTGGCCATTCTTGAGGTGGGCCTGGGCGGGCGCTTTGATGCGGTCAACCTGATCGACGCTGATATCGCCGTTATCACCCCCATCGATATTGACCACGCCAGCTGGCTGGGCGATACCCGCGAGTTGATCGCTGTGGAAAAAGCAGGCATTGCCCGTGCTGGCGGCCTGGTCATCGTGGCGGATGAACAGCCACCGGCCAGTCTGCGGAAAAATCTGGCGGCGATGGGTTGCCGCACACTCTACATTCACAGCGATTTTCGCATTCAGCGGGAGGGCGAGTCGAATATCATTCTGCAACTCGCCAGCTCTGCTAGTGGTAGCGCCAGCGCCGAGCCCCAACACACCCTTTTCCCAAGCTTGCCTCTGCCTGGATTGCCCCTGCCCAGTGTTGCCGCCGCCATCCAGGCCGCTGTACTGCTGGGCGTTGCCCTCGATGGGGATATGCTCGCTCGCACCTGTCAGGAGGTGACACTGCCCGGTCGCTTCCAGCAGCAACGTTTTCGCGGGCGCCGGGTGGTGCTGGATGTGGCCCACAACCCGGCCGCTGCCGCTTTGTTGTGTGAAAAACTGCAAAACCTGGGAGAGAACAGCGTGGCGCTGGTGGCGGCAATCATGGCGGATAAGGATGTGGCGGGTTTTGTCGCTGCCCTGGCGCCAGTGGCGCGCTGCTGGTATACCGGCGATCTGATTGCACTACCACGGGCGCTGGCGGCTCAACAACTGGCGGCGGTGGTGTACACTGGCGGCCAGCGGGCGCTCACGGCAGGGCGCATCGAGGAGGCCTTCGAAGCGGCCCTCGACGCAACGGCAGAGGGGGGTCTTGTGGTAGTGTGCGGATCATTTTTTACGGTGGCAGCGATCATGAGATTCATGGGGGTATAAAACCATGCGGGACAAAGTCAAACAGCGCATAGTGGGGGCGGTGGTGCTTGTCGCCCTGGCGGTGATCTTTATTCCCTTTTTGTTCACCCTTGAGCCGCCTCGTCCGCTCGACACCACCACCCTGATTCCACCCTCACCGGATATTCGCGAAGTCACCATTGATGAACCGCAGCGCAGCGGGGATATCACCCCCCCGGGCCCGGTTGATGAGGTTTTTCTGCCGCCGGAATCCGATCCAGTGACCCAACCTGATCCTGGGTCTGAAAGTGCTGCTGGTGAAGCAACGCCCGCCAGCCAGGCTGCTCAGGCTGCTGCCACAAGCGCAGCGCCAGGTCAGGCTGCCAAAGAGGAGCGCCCGGCCCTGTCCGACAATACACTGCAGGCCTGGGTGATTCAGGTATCCAGCTTCCGCGACCGGAAAGTGGCGGATGAGCTCAACGGGCGACTGCTCGCGGCAGGCTACAAATCCTATGTGCGCAGCGCCGAGGCCCAGGGCAGTACCACCTATCGCGTGTTTGTCGGCCCCGTCAGCCTGCACAGCCGTGCAGTCGGGGATAAAGCCGCTATCGACAAGCAGTTCAACGTAGAGTCCATGGTGCGGCATTTCGAACCCTGACCCACTACGGCAACTCTGCTAGAATGCACCCCCTGAAGACGGGGCTGGCGCTCCGGTCAGCGATCCCAAGGTGAACGATACATGGCTATGAACTGGGCCGACTGGGCCATTTGCGCAATTCTCGGCCTCTCTGTTGTGATCAGCCTGGTGCGGGGTTTTGTCCGCGAAGCCATGTCCCTGGTGGTCTGGGCGGCGGCCTTTATTGCCGCATCCATGTTCTATTTGCAGGGCGGGGTCTGGTTCAGCGAGATTGTCCCGACACCTTCCCTGCGCTATATCTCTGCCTGGGTGGCGATTTTTTTCGGGGTGCTGATTGCCGGTTCTATCGTTAATTACCTGCTTGGGCAGCTGGTCAAAACCACCGGCCTGGGAGGAACCGACCGGCTGCTGGGTATGATCTTTGGCGCCCTGCGCGGTGTGGTGATCATTATGGCCCTGTTGATTCTGGTGCCGGGCGTGGTGCCCGTAACCGAGGATGCCTGGTGGCACCAGTCCACCCTCATCCCCCATTTTTTGCGTTTCGAGAACTGGACTGTGGATTTTGCGCAGCAGGTTCTGGGTTTTTTCAAGTCGCTGTTTTAAGGGTACAAATTATGTGTGGCGTCGTCGGCATTGTGGGCAAAAGTGACGTAAACGTGGGGCTCTATGACGCCTTGACCATGTTGCAGCATCGCGGACAGGACGCCGCCGGAATCATGACCTGCAAGGACGGTCGTATCAACCAGCGCAAGGATGTGGGGCTGGTGCGGGATGTTTTCCACACCCGCCATATGGCGCGTCTTGAGGGCAGCATGGGGATTGGCCATGTGCGCTACCCCACGGCGGGCAGTTCCGGCCCGGCCTTGTCGCAGCCGTTTTATGTGAATTCACCCTACGGTATTTGCCTTGCCCACAACGGCAACCTGACCAATGCCGAGGATCTGATGAAGCACCTGTTCATGTCGGACCTGCGCCATGTGAATACCGATTCCGATTCCGAAGTGCTGCTCAATATCTTCGCCCATGAACTGCAACTGCAGGGCAAGATGAAGCCGGAACCCAACGACGTATTCTCCACCATCAAGCGCGTTCACCGCCGCTGCCAGGGCGCCTATGCTGCCGTGGGCATGATTGCCAGCTACGGGGTATTTGCCTTCCGCGATCCCCACGGTATCCGCCCGTTGGTGTTTGGCACCCGTGAAACCCCGGCAGGCACCGAGTACATGGTGGCCTCAGAAAGCGTCGCGCTCGATGTGCTGGGTTTCAAGCTGGTGCGCGATGTGGCGCCCGGCGAAGGCATCTATATCGACGTGGACGGTCATTTCCACAGCGCCCAGTGCGCCGACCAGTCGGAACTGGTGCCCTGTATCTTCGAGCATGTCTATTTCGCTCGCCCCGATTCCATCATCGACGACATCGCTGTCTACAAATGTCGCCTGCGTATGGGCGAAAAACTGGCGGAAAAAATCCTCGCCATCAACCCCGACCACGATATTGACGTGATCATTCCGGTACCGGATACCAGCCGCGTCTCCGCCCAGTCCATGGCCGAAGTGCTGGGGGTTAAATTTCGCGAAGGTTTTATGAAAAACCGCTACATTGGCCGCACCTTTATCATGCCCGGCCAGAAAGAGCGCAAGCGCTCGGTGCGGCAAAAACTCAACCCGGTGAAACTCGAATTCCAGGGCAAGAATGTGATGCTGGTGGACGACTCCATCGTGCGTGGAACCACCTCGAGGGAAATCATCCAGATGGCCCGCGATGCCGGTGCCAACAAGGTGTATATGGCCTCGGCAGCACCGCCGGTGCGCTACCCCAATGTCTATGGTATCGACATGCCCTCCGCCAAGGAGCTGGTAGCTCACGGCCATACGGTGGAAGAGGTGGCAGAGATTATCGGCGCCGACTGGCTGGTGTATCAGGATCTCGAAGACCTGATCGAGAGCGCCCGCGAGGGCAACAGCGCCATCAAGCGTTTTGACTGCGCGGTGTTTAACGGTGAGTATATTACCGGCGATGTAGACGAACACTATCTCCACAACCTGGCCAGTGAGCGCAACGATTCGGCCAAGATGGCCCGTGAAGGGCAGAGCCGTCCCGAGGTAGTGGGGCTGCACAATTCCGGTTCAGGGGTGCATTGATGACACTTGACGATCCATTGTTTGGCGCGGGTATCGATACCTTGGCGATCCGCGCCGGGCAGACCCGCACGGCGGAAGGGGAGCACGCCGAGGCGATTTTTCCCACCTCGAGCTATGTGTTTGCCAATGCCGCAGAGGCCGCCGCCCGCTTTGCCGGTGAGCAGCCGGGCAATGTCTACTCCCGTTACACCAACCCCACCGTGCGCATGTTCGAGCAGCGCATCGCCGCCCTCGAAGGTGCCGAGCAGGCAGTGGCCACCGCCTCTGGCATGGCCGCCATCCTCAGCCTGTGCATGGCCCACCTCAAGAGTGGCGACCATGTGTTGTGCGCCCGGGAAGTGTTTGGCACCACCACCAATCTGTTTACCAAGCAACTGTCCAAGTTCGGGGTAGAGACCACTTTTGTCCCCCTGGCGGATATGGCCGCCTGGGCCGCAGCCCTGCGACCCAACACCAGGCTGTTGTTTGTTGAAACGCCGTCCAATCCCCTGGCGGTGATCGCCGATATACAGGCACTCGCTGACCTTGCCCACAGCAACAATGCGCTGCTGGCGGTGGATAACTGTTTTTGTACCCCGGCGCTGCAAAAGCCCCTGGCGTTTGGCGCCGATATCATCATTCACTCCGCCACCAAATACCTTGATGGCCAGGGCCGCTGCCTGGGTGGTGTGGTGCTGGGCAGTGCCGCGCTGATGACGGATGTGCTGACTTTTTTGCGCACCGCCGGCCCCACCATGAGCCCCTTCAATGCCTGGGTGTTTCTCAAAGGCCTCGAAACCCTGCGCCTGCGCATGGATGCCCACTCGGCCAATGCCATGGCCCTGGCCCAGTGGCTGCAACAGCAGGCTGCGGTGGAGCAGGTGTTCTATGCCGGCCTGGCGGATCACCCCGGCCATGAAATCGCCCGCAAACAGCAGCGCGGCTTTGGCGGCGTGTTGTCATTCACGGTGACGGGTGGCAGGGAAGAAGCCTGGCAGGTTATCGACAGCACTCGCATACTGTCCCTGACGGCCAACCTGGGTGATGTGAAATCCACCATCGTCCATCCCGCCACCACCACCCACGGGCGGCTTTCCGAAGAGGAGCGCCAGCAATCCGGTATTACCCAGAATCTCATTCGCATATCTGTTGGGCTGGAAGATATTGAGGATATTCAGGCTGATTTGAGTAGGGGGCTTGATGGGGCGAAGCGTCCGAAGTCTGAAGTCTGACGCAAGAGCCCACACTCAAATATCCAGGTAATTCCAACTGCCACAGCGACTTCACCTTTGCGTTCCATCTTGGCATCAGACTTCAGACTTCAGACCAGGCTCTCACCATGACCGCACCCCTTCACCCTACAGGCCACCACCGGATGCTGGAAGCCATTGTTGCCGCCGTGGGCCGGGTGCTGCTGGGCAAGGAAAAGCAGATTCGCCTCTCCCTGGCCTGCCTGCTGGCCCGCGGCCACCTGCTGATCGAAGACCTGCCTGGCATGGGCAAGACCACCCTGGCCCACGGTCTGGCCAATGCCCTGGGGTTGAGCTACAACCGCATCCAGTTCACCAGTGACCTGCTGCCGGCGGATATTCTCGGGGTCTCCATTTACGAGTCGGAACTGAAATCCTTCCGCTTCCACCCCGGCCCGATTTTCTGCCAGCTGCTGGTGGCTGACGAACTCAACCGCACCACGCCAAAGACCCAGAGCGCCCTGCTGGAGGCCATGGCCGAAGGTCAGGTCACCATCGAGGGTGAAACCCGGCCTCTGCCCAAGCCCTTTTTTGTGATTGCCACCCAGAATCCCGGCTCCCAGAGCGGCACTTTCCCGCTGCCGGAATCGCAACAGGACCGCTTTGCTCTGTGCATCTCTCTGGGGTATCCCGATGCCGTGGCCGAGCGCCGCATGCTGGAGGGCGGCGATCCGCGCCTGCAGCTGGCAACGATCAAGCCCTGTATCAGTCTCGAGCAGCTGCTCAGCATGCAAAGCGCGGTGGGCCGTATCCAGGCCTCACCGGCGGTGCTGGATTATTTGCAACGCCTGGTCACCTATACCCGTACCAGCCGCGCCATTGAGTCGGGCCTGTCGCCCCGCGCCGCCCTGGCGTTACTGCAATGCGCCCGCGCCTGGGCCATGATCGAGGGACGCGACTACGTGATCCCCGAGGACATCCAGGCGATCTTTCCCTCCCTCGCCGGGCACCGGCTGCAAGGTGAAACCGCGCACCAGGGCGGCGCCCTGGTGCAACAGGTGCTGACCGCCGTCGATATCCTCTGATGTCTCCCCTGACGCCAGTGCGGAACTACTACCGCAGGTGGTTCAACCACTGGCTGGCCAAACGCATCCCCGCGGAACAAATTGTTGTCCTCGACCTCAAGCGGATTTTTATTTTTCCTTCCAAAGCGGGCTTTGCCTACCTGGGGGTGGTGGCGCTGCTGTGGCTGGTGGCCACCAATTACCAGAACAATCTGATTTTTGCCTTTGCCGCCCTGCTGGGGGCGGTGTTTGTGGTGGCGATCATGCACAGCTACGCCAACCTCTCCGGCATCCGCCTGCGTGTGACGAGAGTTGAGCCGACCTTTGCCGGGCAAAAGGCCGGCGTTGAATTGCAGCTCAGCCAGCAGGGCAAACGCCGCATGCGCGATGACCTGACCTTCTCCTTTGCCGGTTCAATGCCGGTAACCATGACGCTCCCCGGCGCTGAAGCCACGGCCATGCTGTATGTGCCCACCTCCCGTCGGGGCTGGCTGCTGCCGGGACGCCTGACCGTGGAGAGCCATTATCCCCTCGGCCTGTTCCGTGTCTGGACCCATGTGCTGCCAGCGTGCCAGGGGCTGGTTTACCCCAAACCGCTGCCGGGGCAACCAGTTGCGGTGCTCGATGGTGTCCAGGGGGATACTGCCGAGGTTCGAGGCCAGGGTGTGGATGATTTTGTCGGCCTGGAGAAATACCGCAGCGGCGAGCCTCTCAACCGGGTGGCCTGGAAGCATCTTGCCCGCGGACGCGGTATGTTGAGCAAGCACTACGGCGATCAGGTGAGCACCAGTCAATGGCTCGACTGGCAGGCGTTTCCGGGGCTTGACCGGGAGGCGCGTTTGTCGCGCCTGTGCCAGTGGCTGCTGGAGGTGAGTGCCGGGGGTGACCTCTACGGTCTGCGCCTGCCCGGCAGTGAAAGCGCACTGGATAAAGGCCCACGCCATCGCGATCAGCTGCTTGCCAGCCTGGCCCTGTTCGAACTCCAGGCGCCGTCGGGGAATGGGGAGGGCGGCCAGTGATCCCGGTCTGGCAGATTTCCCGCTACGGCAGCCTGTGGATTTTGATTGCCTTCGCCGCCTCTGTGCTGCCCCTGTTGCCCTATCTTCCCCTGTGGCTGCCCCTGGCCTGCGCTATTGCCATCCTCTGGCGCGTGCAGATTTACCGCGCCCGCTGGGGCGCCCCGGGCCGATCCCTCAAGTGGCTGCTGGTGCTGGTGTGTGTGGCGGGGTTGTTGCTGTCCTTCGGGTCACTGGCCGGTCTGGAGCCCATGGTGAGCCTGCTGGTCAGCGCCTATGCCCTCAAATTGCTGGAGATGCAGCAAAAGCGCGATGCCCTGATTACCCTTTACCTGGGTTTGTTTGTGGCGGTGATCCTGTGCCTGTTTAACCAGCAGTTCAGCACAGCGGTGGTGGTGCTGGTGTCCCTGACCGCGGTCACAGCCGGGCTGGTGGGGATCAACCAATCCGATCAGCACCGGGGAGCACTGCGGCCCCTGAAAACCGCTGCCACCATTGTCCTCCAGGCGCTGCCCCTGATGCTGGCGGTTTTTCTGGTGTTGCCGCGCCTTGGCCCGCTGTGGGATGTGCCCGGACCGGGTGGCTCAGCGCGAACCGGGATGAGCGACAGCCTTGGCCCCGGCGACATCACCCGTCTGGGTCGCTCGGCGCGTATCGCTTTTCGGGTGCAGTTTGAGGGTGCTATCCCGGCGCGCCAGCAGCTCTACTGGCGCGGCATGACGTTATCCGATTTTGATGGCCGCAGCTGGACCCGCACCGGCCCGGTGGGTTATCCCCAGCCAGCGGTGCAATGGTTTGACGGTGTGATGCAGCGGGAGGAGCAGGTCAACAGCGCAGCCATCGATTACGAAGTGACCATTGAAAGTACCGGCAATACCTGGCTGTACTCACTGCAGTTGCCGGAACCCCGTTCTGAAGATGTGGGACTGCTGCGTGATTTCAACCTGCTCAGTCGTCGCCCGGTAAACAGCCGCAGCAGCTACAGGGTGCGCTCATGGCCGCAATTGCCCATGGATGTGGCCGGTTTGAGCGCGACAAGGCGGTATCTGGAAACACGCCTGCCGCCGGGCAGCAATCCGCAAACCGTTGCGACTGCGCAGCGCTGGGCGCAGGAGGCGCCGTCGGCGGAGGCCCTGATCGAGCGGGTGCTGAGTCTTTACAACAGTGCATTCTTCTACACCTTGCAACCACCCGGGCTCGGCAAGCACAGCGTGGATGAATTTTTGTGGTCGACAAAGCGGGGATTTTGTGAGCATTTTGCCTCCTCCTTTGTATTTTTTATGCGCGCCGCCGGGGTGCCTGCCCGGGTGGTGGTGGGCTATCAGGGCGGGGAAGTCCATCCCGAGGAGGGCTACCTCATTGTGCGTCAGTACGATGCCCACGCCTGGGCCGAGGTCTGGCTCGAAGGTCGCGGCTGGGTGCGCATCGACCCCACCGCCGCCGTGGCGCCGGAGCGCATTTCCCGTGGCCTGCTGGAGTATTTTTCCGGGCGGGAGGCATTGTTTGGCGACACGCCGCTGTCACTGATGCGCTTTCGCGATGTGGCCTGGATCAACCAGTTACGGCTGCAGCTGGATGCCATTGAATACAGCTGGAGTAAATGGGTGCTGGGTTATGACGATGTGCAATCCGAGGTATTGACCCGCCTGCTTGGCAAGATCGACGCCCGCCGCATGGCGCTGTTTTTACTGGCCGCCGGGTTGCTGGCGCTGGCGCCGGTGCTTGTGTTCAGCCTGTTGCCGCGCTCAGGTCATCGCATCGACCCCCTCGACCGGGAGTACCTGCGCTTCTGCGCCAAAATGGCACGCCGCGGTCACCAGCGCCGCAGTGGTGAGGCGGTGCGGGACTTTGCCCAGCGTTGCGCTGCCGCTGAACCACAGCATGCGCAAGCCATTCAGGCCATCAGCGACAGCTACGAGCAGGGACGTTATCAGCGTACGGAAAATCAACTGGCCCAACTGCGCCAGCAAGTGAAAAAACTGCGAATCTGATTCGGCTTGTCCGGGATCAATGGAATGTCGACTGGATGCCCTGGCAGGCTGTCATGGATGAACGGGAAGCGTTAGCATGGAGACGATGCCCACTGAGATAACAAACCCGTCGATATAAAAAGAGAATGCCATGAGCCGTTTGCAATTTTTGGGTGCAGCACGTGAAGTCACCGGTTCCTGTTACCTGCTGGAAGCGGCGGGAGCAAAAATCCTGCTCGACTGCGGTATGCACCAGGGCGGTGATGCCGTCGAGCGCCTTGCAACAGAGACCTTTGAGTTCGACCCCCGCGAGCTCAGTGCGGTTGTGCTCTCCCACGCCCATCTCGATCACTCTGGCCTGTTGCCACGCCTGTTCAATGGCGGATTTGATGGCCCTGTATTTTGTACCGAGGGCAGCCACAAACTGCTGAAAATTCTCCTCGAAGACGCCGCCAATATCTATTTCCGCGATCTCGAATACGACAACCAGCTGCGCCGCCGCGCGGGCAAGCGCCAGAAACCGGCGCTCTACAGCGAGCGTGATGTGGCCCGGGTGATTGCCTCCTGCCGACCCATGCCCTATCGCCAGGATGGCGAAGTGGCGCCGTGGGTGACCCTGCGGTTTTTTGATGCCGGGCATATTCTCGGCTCGGCCATTGTCGAACTCACCATCAATGATGATCAGGGCGAGCGGGTGCTGGTTTTTTCCGGCGACCTCGGCAATCCCGAAACATCCCTGATGCCCCATTACGAGCGGGTGAAAAAAGCCGATGTGGTGTTGATGGAATCCACCTACGGGGATCGCAACCATCGCCCCATGGCTGACACCCTCGACGAGTTTCGCGCCATTCTCGCGCAGGCGGAAAAGGACCAGGGCAACATCCTTATCCCCGCCTTTGCGGTGGGCCGCACCCAGGAGCTGCTTTTTCATCTCGGACAGTTCTATCAGGAAGGTCTGCTCGACAACTGGCAGGTGTTTCTCGACAGCCCCATGGGGACGGCGGTGACCGATGTTTACAGCCACTCAACCCGGCATCTGGACCGGGATGACATGGTCACCATCAATGGCAATGGCAGCAGCAACCTGCGGGATTTTCTCCCCAACCTGACGGTGACCACCTCGGTGGATGAATCCATCGCCATCAACAAGGTGCGTCATGGCGCCATCATTATTGCCGGCAGCGGCATGTGCACCGGCGGGCGCATTCGCCATCACCTCAAGCACCGCCTGTGGGAGAAAAACAACCATCTGCTGATTGTCGGTTTTCAGCCCAAAGGAACCCTGGGGCGCATCCTGGTGGACGGTGCCAAAAAGGTGAAGCTGTTCAGCCAGTGGATTGCTGTCAAGGCACAGATACACACCCTGGGAGGATTCTCCGCCCACGCCGGTCAACGTGACCTGCTGGACTGGGCTGCCGCTTTCCGTGACCAGCCGCGATTTTTTCTGGTTCACGGCGAGCTGGCCAGCATGGAGGCATTGCAGGTGGCGTTGCGCCAATGCCACGGCATTGAGGCTGCGATACCCCAATACCTGGATAGCATTGAGCTGTAAACCGTTTTGCGCTATACCCTGTGACGGGCAATACTGTGTTTTTAGCCTGTTCAGAGGAGTCACCATGGCCAACTGGTTCAACAAAACCGCAATGATCGATGCCGATAAGGCCCTGCCGGGGCGTTCCCAGGCGCTGGTGATCAAGGATCGCCACTGGGTGACGGGCCGGAATCTGCTGCCGCCGTTTCCGCCCGGCACTGTCGATGTGCAGTTTGGCTTGGGGTGTTTTTGGGGAGCCGAACGGCTGTTCTGGCAGATCCCCGGTGTCTATACCACTGCTGTCGGTTACGCGGGAGGGTACACGCCCAACCCGACCTACGAGGAGGTGTGCTCGGGGCAGACCGGCCACACCGAGGTGGTGCTGGTGGTTTACGACCCGTCGCAAGTGACGTTTTCGACCTTGCTGCAGACGTTTTGGCAAGCCCACGATCCCACTCAGGGTATGCGCCAGGGCAACGACATAGGTTCCCAGTACCGCTCCGCCATCTACTGCTCAGACGGCGTCACTCTCAATGAAGCCCTGGCCAGCCGCGATGCCTACCAGCAAGCCCTGGCCGCAGCGGGTTATCCCGCCATTACCACCGATATCGCTGAAGCCGTGCCGTTTTACTACGCCGAGGATTATCACCAGCAGTACCTGGCGAAAAATCCCGGCGGGTATTGCGGGTTGCGGGGGACAGGGGTGGCTTGTGCGGTCTGACGTCAGGCCCGAATCTCAAGCAATCGCAAACTTCAGCCCCATTCCCAGCAACAGAGTGGCCAGGATGGGTTGCAGTACCCGGCTGGGTAGCCAGGCGGCGAGGCGGGTGCCAAAATGAATGGCGGGCAGCGAACCGGCCAGCAGGCAGGCGAGGAGTACAAAGTCGACGTTGCCGAGCAAAAACAGGTGTCCCATGCCGGCAATCAGAGTGAGTGGGACCGCGTGGGCGATATCGGTGCCAACCACCTGCAGGGCGGGCAGGCGCGGGTATAGAGTCATCAGCAACGCAGCGCAAAACGCCCCGGCACCGACGGAGGAAAGGGTAACGAACACGCCGAGAAAAACCCCGGCGAGGGTGGTGACCAGGGCGGCATGACGCTGAAAGAAGGCGCCAATAACGCCGTGGGACTGCTCGGATACATGGCGCAGGCGACCATTGAGCAGTATCACCACGGCGGTGAGCACCAGCATCACCCCGAGACTGCGGGTCAGCAGATCCTTGTATTCATCGGCGTCGGCAAAAATCGTCCGCAGCATCATGGCCGTCACAAGGGATGCCGGAATGCTGCCCAGGGCCAGCCATTTGACGATGTCCCAGCGGATGCTCTTGCGCTTGCTGTGGGCGACCACGCCGCTCGCTTTGGTGATGGAGGCGTAAAGCAGGTCGGTGCCGATCGCCACGTTGTAGGGAAAGCCGAACAGAATCAGCAGGGGCGTCATCAATGAGCCGCCACCCACGCCGGTCAGACCGATGGCAATACCGACGCCTGCTCCGGCAAATATGTACAGCAAAAAATCCGGCAACGCTTTCCCCTGAGGTTAACTGGCTGGCTGGGTGGTAACTTTAGCAATTAGCATCTATTCTGCTAAGTAATGGTTTCGTCTATTTTTATAGCCAGAAGGTCTAGAGCGCTATATTTGCCCATTTGCCCGGTCATCCCGGGCGGGAGTCATCGGGATGAAGTTACAGCAACTGCGATATGTCTGGGAGGTCGCCCACCATGACCTCAATGTGTCGGCCACGGCCCAGAGTCTGTATACCTCCCAGCCTGGCATCAGCAAGCAGATCCGCCTGCTGGAGGATGAGCTGGGGGTGGAGATTTTTTCCCGCAGTGGCAAGCACCTGACCCGCGTTACCCCGGCCGGGCAGGAGATACTCAAAATCGTCGGTGAGCTGCTCCACAATGTGGAAAGCATCAAGCAGCTGGCCAGTGAGTTCAGCGCCCCCAACCGCGGCAGCCTTTCCATTGCCACCACCCATACCCAGGCGCGTTACGCCCTGCCATCGGTGATCGAATCCTTTATCCAGAAGTACCCCGGTGTGGCCCTGCATATGCACCAGGGAACGCCCGTGCAGATATCCGAGATGGCTGCGGAGGGCAATGTGGATTTCGCCATTGCCACCGAGGCGCTGGAACTGTTTTCCGACCTGTTGATGATGCCCTGCTACCGCTGGAATCGCTGTATCCTGGTGCCGAAGGATCATCCCCTGACCCAATGCGAGCGCCTCACCATCGAGGATGTGGCCGCCCATCCCATCGTGACCTATGTGTTTGGTTTTACTGGCCGTTCGCGCCTCGACGAAGCTTTTGGCGCCAGGGGACTGACCCCCAATGTGGTGTTTACGGCCACCGATGCGGATGTGATCAAAACCTACGTGCGCCTCGGGTTGGGGATCGGTATCGTCGCCCATATGGCCTACGACCCGGTGGAGGATGACGACCTGGTGGCCCTGGAGGCCAACCATCTGTTCAAGCCCAGTGTCACCAGCATCGGCTTTCGGCGCGGTACCTACCTGCGCGGCTTTATGTACGACTTTATCGTGCGCTTTGCCCCCCATTTAACCCGCGATGTGGTGGACCGGGCCTGCAGCATCCACAACCGCGAGGAGCTGGAGCAGTTTTTTTCCACCATGGACCTGCCGGAGTACTGACCCATGGCCCATATGCTGGTTACCGGCGGCAGCGGTTTTATCGGGCAGATACTGTGCGCGCAGCTGGCAGAGGCTGGCCACAATCTGACCGTTCTCACCAGGGATGCTGACCGCAGTGCAAAGATTCTGCCGCAGGGGGTGAGACTGATCGCTGCATTTGCTGAGCTTCGCGCCCTTGAGCCAGTGGATACCGTGATCAATCTCGCCGGTGAACCCCTGGCGGACAAGCGCTGGACTGAAAGCCGCAAGGCGCAATTTTATGCCAGCCGGGTGGGATTGACCCGTGCGCTCCACGACCATTTCCACGGCGCAGCAAACAAACCCCGGGTACTGATCAGCGGCTCAGCCATCGGCTACTACGGCGCCCACGGTGACGAGGTGCTGGATGAACAGGGTGCCACTAGCGACTGTTTTTCCCACCGCCTGTGCGCTGCCTGGGAGCAGGAAGCCCTGCGCTTTGAATCCTTCGGCACCCGGGTTTGCCTGCTGCGCACCGGGATAGTGCTGGGGGCTGGCGGTGGCGCCCTGGCGGCTCTGTTGCCGCTCTTCCGCCTGGGGCTGGGTGGACCCATCGGCTCGGGCCGACAGTGGATGTCATGGATTCACCGCGCCGATCTGGTGGCGTTGATTCGCCACGCCATGGACATCGAGAGTTTGGCGGGAGCGCTTAACGGCACTGCTCCCCATGCCGTGACCAACCGCGAGTTTGCCGCAACCCTGGGGGCTGTGTTGCACCGCCCGGCGCGGATTCCCACCCCGGCCTGGGCAATGCGCCTGCTGTTTGGGGAGATGGCAGATGAACTGTTGATCTGCGGCCAGCGGGTGTACCCGGCGCGGGCACTCGACAGTGGTTTTCACTTTGCTTACCCGCAACTCAAACCGGCTCTCAGTCAGATCCTTTCAAACTGAACACCTGTGCTTATAGCCCTGGGATTGGCGGGTTTTTTCCCTGCAGTTCGAGGGCAAACGTGGCCATGGCACGATAATGATAATGGGTCTGCTGGTCCGCCAGGGTTTCACGTATGCCCCTGTAAAGGGCAAGCTCTGTCACCTTAAAGGCTTCCAGGTGGGCGAGGGAGAGCGTGCCTGGAAGCTCGTGCCGCGGCGATTTCCCCAGGCGCCCCAGGGTGATATGGGGCACAAACTGCTTGCGCTGAAGGTGGATCTCGGCAGCGACAGCTGCTTCCAGTACAGCCTTATGCAAGCGCGACAATTCGGCACTCTTGTGGACACCTGCGGCGATGATATGGCCTGAGGAATCGGGAAATCGCGCAATGGCACGCAAGCGGATGGTTACTGCGGGCAGTGGCTTTGCGGCATTGAGCGCGGCGCACAGCGCTGCCAGTTGCTGGCCCGACAAATCGCCGAGAAATGCCAGGGTTATATGGTAGTTGGCGGCAGGTATCCAATGTATATCAGGTGCTTCTGGCTGTTGTTGTAGCAGGGCATGGAGCTGTGCCCGGATATCGACCGCAACCGGCAGGGCAGCAAAAACCCGGTTGTGGATGGCAGACACAGGTCGCTCAGCAGAGCAGCTGGCGCTGGCTGTTGGTGACATAGGCATCCAGCTGGTGACAGTAGGTTTCAATGGCCGCGCTGCGGGCTTCGATAATGCGCTGGTTCTCCCCGACAATGACAAAACTCCATTGGCCCCGCTGCCACTGGTCGTGAAAGTCACTCTCGGTGACGGCAATATTGCTGTCGCGCCCGAAATGATCCGCCAGGCGACGCAGACGAGCGCGTTTCTCCTTCAGGGAGGCACAGCCGGGTAGCTGGAAGGTAATGGTCAGTTGCAGCGCATGCATGGGGAGTTTCCCGGGCGATACATGCCGACGCTCAGACTGTTGCGTTGCGGACCACAGGGTGCTGATAGCGTCACCGTAACGGACTCCTCGGCCACCCCTGCGGTTGAGATATACAGGTCGGGGTGTATAATCCCGGCTCGCGAAAAAAGCTGATTTTTCATCATGATACTGTTCCCGGCGCTGACGCCACCCTGAGTTTTCCCCCGCAGACCTGTGTCTGGTCTGGTCGGCCAGCATTTTAACCGATGCCCTGCTGACAGGTCGGTGAGTTCACGGGTTATTGGTAAACCTCCGATCACACTATCTCATTTTCACGGGTATGTTGTACCCACGATCCTCGCCAGTCATCTGTAGTAGAAGCCGCTGGCCAATTTAACAAGGACTATCAATGTTGTTACATTCAACCAAAAAAGACTGGCTGGGCAATATCCGTGGCGATCTGCTCGCCGGCACGGTCGTGGCACTGGCACTGATTCCCGAAGCTATCGCCTTTTCCATTATCGCCGGTGTCGATCCTCGGGTCGGCCTCTATGCGTCGTTCTGTATTGCCGTGGTTATCGCCATTGTGGGCGGCCGCCCGGGGATGATTTCTGCCGCTACCGCCGCCATGGCAGTGCTGATGGTGACGCTGGTGAAGGAGCACGGCTTGGAGTACCTGCTGGCCGCAACACTGCTGACCGGGGTCTTCCAGATTATTGCCGGTTATCTGCGGCTTGGCGCGCTGATGAGTTTTGTCTCCCGCTCGGTGGTCACCGGCTTTGTCAACGCCCTGGCAATACTGATCTTTATGGCCCAGTTGCCGGAGTTGACCAATGTTACCTGGCATGTCTATGCCATGACCGCTGCCGGGCTGGGGATTATCTACCTGTTCCCGCTGCTGCCAGTGGTGGGCAAGGTGATTCCTTCGCCGCTGGTGTGCATTGTCACTCTGACGCTTGTCGCCGTGCTTATGGGTATAGATATCCGCACCGTGGGGGATATGGGCGACCTGCCTGACACCCTGCCGATTTTCCTGTGGCCCGATGTGCCCCTCAATCTTGAAACCCTGACGATCATTTTCCCCTACGCCATTTCCATGGCAATAGTTGGCCTGCTGGAGTCGCTGATGACGGCCACCATTGTTGATGATCTCACCGATACCGGCAGCGATAAAAACCGCGAGTGCAAGGGCCAGGGCATTGCCAATATCGGTGCCGGACTGCTGGGCGGCATGGCGGGCTGCGCCATGATCGGCCAGTCAGTGATCAACGTGAAATCCGGTGGCCGGGGGCGCTTGTCGACCCTGTGGGCCGGTATATTCCTGCTGATCCTGGTGGTGTTTTTGAGCCCGGTGCTGAAGGTGATTCCCATGGCCGCCCTGGTGGCGGTGATGATCATGGTCTCCATCGGCACCTTCAGCTGGTCATCCATCATCAATCTCAGAAAGCACCCCCTGTCCACCAGCCTGGTGATGGTGGTGACCGTAGTGGTGGTGATTGCCACCCATAATCTGGCCTTTGGTGTGCTGGCCGGGGTATTGCTGGCAGCGCTGTTTTTTGCCAATAAAGTCAGCCATTTTATGTATGTGGCCTCAGAGCTGGATGAAGCCGGAACGACTCGTACCTATAAAGTCGTGGGCCAGGTGTTCTTTAACTCCGCCGATAAATTTGCCGCTCATTTTGATTTCCGCGAAGCCCTTGATAAGGTGGTGATCGACCTGAGCCGCGCCCACTTCTGGGATATTTCAGCGGTTGGTGCTCTCGACAAGGTGGTCATTAAGTTCCGGCGCGAGGGGGCCGAGGTGGAAGTCCTCGGTCTCAACGACGCCAGCGCTACCATTGTCGACCGCTTTGGCGTTCACGATAAACCCGAAGAAATCGAAAAAGTCCTGGGAGCGCACTGATGGATACACACAGAACGACAGTACTGGCCTGTATTGACGGTTCCACCTGGAAAGAGGCCGTGGTGGATTACGCTGCCTGGGTGTCCCGCACTGTGGATGCACCCCTGAAGCTGCTCCACAACATCGAACACCGGGAAAATCCGCCTCTCTCCGACCTCAGTGGCAGTCTCGGCCTGGGCACCCGCGAAGAATTGCTGCAGGAACTGACCGCGCTTGAGGAGCGGCGCAGCAAGATTCTGCTGGAGCAGGGCAAGCTGATGCTGGAAGGTTCGCGACAGCGCGCCATCGCGGCTGGAGCCAGCGATCCGGTAAAAGTGCAGCGCCACGGTAGCCTGACCGAATCGCTGATTGAAATGGAGGACGAAATCCGCGTGCTGGTTGTCGGCATTCGGGGTGAAGACCATGAGAATCGCCTCAATCGTATCGGCGATCAACTGGAGGGCATCATCCGCGCCATGCACCGCCCCCTGCTGGTGGTCAACAGGCCTTTTGAAAAGCCGCCCACCCGCTGCATGATTGCCTATGATGGCAGCGACGGCGCGCGCAAGGCCCTCGACATGGTGGCCAACAGCCCGCTCTACAAGGGCATGCAGTGCCACCTGGTGCATGTCTCAAAAAGCGCTGAATCCCCTTTGCTGGATGATGCCGCAGCCAAGTTGCGCGGGGCGGGACTTGAGGTGGTGACTGCCAGCCTGCAGGGCGATGTCGAGCGGCAACTGGGCGAATACCAGCAGCAGCACCAGGTTGAATTGACGGTGATGGGTGCGTTTGCCCACGGTCGCCTGCGGGAGCTGCTGTTTGGCAGTGTGACCAACCATCTGCTGGCCAATTCCACAATGCCTTTACTGCTGCTGCGCTAGGTCTTTATTTGCCGGCTGGCTACATCCCCAAAAGCAGACAGAATTTCCAAGAAAAAAGCGCGGCCATGGCCGCGCTTTTTTCTTGGGGAGTAATTCAGGCTCAGGTGACCCTTGCATAGCCACCGACAACGCCCTGCCGCGACAGCACCCACTGCCACAGTTGAAGCTCCCGGGCGCGGAATGCACCTGCACAGCACAGCAGATAATAGCGCCACATGCGGTAGAAGCGCTCGCCCAGCTGATCGGCAAATTGCGGCCAGGCCGCCTCGAAATTAGCGTGCCAGGCCATCAGGGTCCTGTCGTAGTCGGCGCCGAAATTGTGCAAATCCTCCACCACAAACAGGTTGTCGACACTGTCCCCAATCTGGCCAATGCTGGGCAGTTCGCCATTGGGAAAGATATATTTGTTGATCCAGGGATCAGCTCCGGCGTAACGCCGGTTCTTGCCGATGGTGTGCAGTAAAAACAGGCCGTCGTCGCGCAGGCAGCGGTGCGCCACCTGCATGTAGGTGCGGTAATTTTTGTGGCCCACATGTTCGAACATACCGACGCTGACAATGCGATCAAAAGTCTCGTTGATCTCGCGGTAATCCTGGAGCCGGAACTCCACCGGCAGGTGGCGGTATCTTTCCTGGCCAAGAAGTGTCTGTTCCGCAGAGATGGTCAGACCGACACATTCAACGCCGTATTTCTCCGCGGCGTAGCCCATGAAACTGCCCCAGCCACAGCCAATATCCAGCACTCGCATGCCGGGCGTCAGTTGCAGCTTTTTGCAGATCAGATCGAGCTTTGCCTCCTGGGCATCGGCCAGGTTGTCGGCGTCTTTCCAGTAACCGCAGGTGTAGGCCATGCGCGGGTCGAGCATGGCAGCGTAAAACGCATTGCCCAGGTCATAATGTTTTTCACCCACTTGCCAGGCGCGCTTATAGTTCTGGAGATTGAACAGGCGGGCGCGCAGGGCGTGAAAGAGCAGACGCAGTGGTTTGATTTCGCCGTTGAGGCGGGCGCGCAGCACCCGGCAGAAAAATTCATCGAGCCGTTTGGCATCCCACTCCCCGTCCATATAGGACTCACCCAGCCCAAGGGTTCCCTGGCCCAGGATACGATTGACCACCGACGGTGAGTTGAAGCGAATATCCCAGGGGCGGGAGCCGTCGATTCGCACATCGGCCCTTGCCAGCAGTGCCGCCAGGGAGCGCCAGGCGCCAGAGTCGCAGGGTGCGGCAGCCTCAGCGCTGGAATAGCCGGTTGAATCCTGTTGCATGGATTTCTCCTCACGTGATTAGGCGTACATCACAGTGCCCTCGCTGGACAAGCGCTAGTCCAGTCGGGTTTGACTGGTCCAGACGTTGAAGATTCCCAGCGAGTGTAAAACAGGATAGATGCAGATCAGGGGGATTTCTAGGTGCAGGGTGGAATCAGAATGGATTTTTCCAGCATTGATAGCGGGTTGGTCAAGTAACCTGCAAATGGCAGGAGTTATTGCGAGGTGTACAGGCTGCGAGGTGTACAGGCAGGGCGCGGGCGCCGGTGGGTAGTGGCGCCTGGCTCAGGATTCATCTGTGGGCTGTTTACCGCTTTGTTGCCAGTCGGGGCCCAGCTGTTGCTCAATATAATCGCGAATAAACTGGCGGACTTTTTGCGATGGCGTGACGTCCTCCTGGGCACAGAGCTGCTCAAATTGCGCCTTTTTCAGGGGGTCAATCAGTAATGTCAGGCGGGCTGTACGCTGTTCCGTAGTCATGGTCGGATACTGTTATCAATGGCGCGACAGGAGCTTGCCAGGGCAGGGCAGGCCCGCGGGCCTGCCCGTCCAGGTTCAGGGCAGGATCGGACCTGCAACCACCAGCGATTTGCCGTGTTCGTTGTCGGTGAAACGGTTGAAGTTCTCGACAAACATGGCGGCGAGATTGGTGGCTTTTTCATCCCACTGTGCCGGATCGGCATAGGTATCCTGGGGGTTGAGGATGCCGTCGTCGACGCCTGGCAATGAGGTTGGAATCGCCAGGTTGAAATAGGGCAGGTTTGCCGTGTCAGTATGCTCGATCTCACCACTGAGAATGGCGTCGATAATGGCGCGGGTTGCCTTGATGGAGATGCGCTTGCCGGTGCCATTCCAGCCGGTGTTGACCAGGTAAGCCTGGGCATTGGCTGCCTTCATGCGCTTGACCAGCACATCGGCATACTGGGTGGGGTGCAGGCTCAGGAACGCGGCGCCAAAGCAGGAGGAGAAGGTCGGTGTCGGTTCGGTGATGCCGCGCTCGGTACCGGCGAGCTTGGCGGTGAAGCCGGACAGGAAGTAGTACTCGGTCTGCTCCGGGGTCAGCTTGGCTACTGGCGGCAGTACGCCAAAGGCGTCGGCGGTGAGGAAGATCACCTTGGTGGCGTGACCGGCCTTGGAGGCGGGCTTGACGATATTGTCGATGTGGTAGATGGGGTAGGAGACCCGGGTATTTTCAGTGCGTGAGCTGTCGTTGAAATCGATGGTGCCATCGGCGGCAACGGTGACATTCTCAAGCAGCGCATCGCGGCGGATGGCGTTGTAGATATCCGGCTCGGCTTCCTTGCTGAGGTTGATGGTCTTGGCGTAGCAGCCGCCCTCAAAATTGAAGATGCCGTTGTCATCCCAGCCGTGCTCATCATCGCCGATCAGCTGGCGCTTGGGGTCGGTCGACAGGGTGGTCTTGCCAGTGCCGGAGAGGCCGAAGAAGATCGCCACATCGCCGTCTTCGCCGACATTGGCAGAGCAGTGCATGGAGGCAATGCCCTTCAGCGGCAGCAGGTAGTTCATTACCGAGAACATGCCTTTCTTCATCTCGCCGCCGTACCAGGTGCCGCCGATCAGCTGCATGCGCTCGGTCATGTTGAAGGCGACGAAGTTCTCGGAGTTGAGACCCTGTTCCTGCCAGTTGGGATTGGTGGTTTTGGCGCCGTTCAGCACCACAAAGTCGGGTACGAAGTTTTCCAGCTCGGCATCGGAAGGGCGGATAAACATGTTTTTCACAAAGTGCGCCTGCCAGGCCACCTCGGTGACAAAGCGCACCTTGAGGCGGCTGCTTTCATCGGCGCCGCAGAACAGGTCCACCACAAACAGGCGCTTGCCGCTCAACTGGTTGCCGACCACGGCCTTGAGGGAGTTCCACACCTCGGGAGTGATCGGCTTGTTGTCGTTCTTGCCCTGGTCGTTCCACCACAGGGTGTCACGGGTCACATCATCCTTGACGAAGTATTTGTCCTTGGGGGAGCGCCCGGTGAATTCACCGGTATTGACATTGACCGCTCCCAGTTCTGTTACCACACCCGCCTCGTAGCCTGAAAGAGCAGGACTGGTTTCCTCGGCGAACAGCAGGTCATAGCTGGGGTTGTAGACAATTTCCGTGGCATCTTTGATGCCGTATTGGCCGAGGGCGGTGGCAATGGCGGATGTATTCAAGGGTAAAACCTCCGGGCAAATGATAGGTGTATGCGAGCGGGGTGATTAAATAAAGAAGGGGGATGATTATAGGGCGGGAAACCAACTGGTCAATGTTAATATGGTTAACATTGAATGTTTTTTAAATGCTTACAAAATGTGTGTGATAATACTGTCCAGCTTGTTGCTCTTACACCATGGGGGTAGAAATGCCGCATCGCGCCCACCTGTTTTCCCTGCGCATTGGCCATGCACTGCGGGAAAGCTGCATGAAAGAGCCCTACGGCAGGCGACGATTTGCTCGCGATCTGCTGGCTGGCATTACCGTCGGCATTATCGCTATCCCCCTTGCCATGGCGCTCGCCATCGCCAGCGGCGTGGCGCCGCAATTCGGGCTTTACAGTGCCATCATAGGCGGGTTTGTCATCGCACTTTGCGGTGGCTCCCGCTTCAGTGTCTCCGGACCCACCGCAGCTTTTGTGGTGATCCTCTATCCCATTGCACAGCGCTATGGGCTGGCGGGATTACTGCTGGCATCAGTAATGGCAGGAGTCTTGCTGGTAACCCTGGCGTCACTGCGCTTGGGCCGGTTTATCGAATATATCCCTGAATCCGTCACCCTGGGATTTACTGCAGGTATCGCGGCGGTGATTGCCACTTTACAGGTCAAGGATTTGCTGGGGCTGCCCGTTGTCACCATGCCGGAACACTTTATTGAAAAGATCGAAGTGCTGGCCAGGGCGCTGCCGGAGCTTGCCTGGCCAAGTCTGGCCGTGGCTGCAATCACTTTCACGGTCTTGTTGCTGTGGCCACGGCTGAAAACCCCGGTGCCACCCCATTTGCCCGCCGTGGTGGCGGGAGCGCTGGCAGCCTTGTGGCTTAATGGCGCGGGCATGCACATCGATACCATTGGTTCGCGCTTCAGCTATCTGTTGGCAGACGGTTCCAGCGGCAGTGGTATCCCGCCTTTTTTGCCCACCTTTGAATGGCCCTGGCTGCAACCCGGACCCGCAGGTCAAGCCTTCACCGTCAGCTGGCAGCTGGTGCGGGATCTGCTGCCCGCAGCCTTTGCCATCGCCATGCTCGGCGCCATTGAATCGCTGCTCTGCGCCGTGGTGCTGGACGGGATGTCCGGCAAGCGTCACAGCGCCAACAGTGAATTGCTGGGGCAGGGGATTGGCAATATTGTCGCGCCGTTTTTTGGTGGCATTACCGCCACTGCTGCCATTGCCCGCTCCGCCGCCAATTTCAAGGCCGGGGCACAATCCCCGGTGGCGGCGATGATTCATGCTTTGGTGGTCCTGCTCGGGCTGGTGGTGCTGGCGCCACTGCTGTCTTACCTGCCTATGGCGGCGATGGCTGCACTGCTGGTGATGGTGGCCTGGAACATGAGTGAGGCGCCCAAGGCCGTACACTTGCTCAAAACCGCTCCGCGCGGTGATCTGTGGGTATTCCTCACCTGTTTCTCCCTGACGGTGATGTTCGATATGGTGATTGCCATTACCACCGGCATCCTGCTCGCTGCCGTTCTGTTTATGAAGGAGGTGGCGGAGATGACCAGGGTTCATGATATTTCTGACAATCGCCGTCTTGTCGCGATGGAATTACCCCCGGGCTGGTGTGTGTTCAAAATCAGCGGCCCGCTGTTTTTTGCCGCTGCCGACCGGATTTTTGGTGAGCTGGCAGGTTTGATCCACAACAAAAAAGGCATTGTGCTGAACATGGAAGGTGTATCCATTATGGATGCGGGAGGATTATCCGCGTTCACCAAACTGATTGCCAAATGCCAGCAGGACAATTGCCGGATAGTGGTTGCCGATCTTCAGTTCCAGCCACTGAGGACACTGGCGCGGGCTGCCGTGAAGCCCATTGATGGATTGCTGTCGTTTTCCCCGACTCTGGCTGAGGCTGTCGAAGAGGTTTCACGCAGCAGCTGACAGCCTGGAGGTAAAGCGCCATCCGGTTGCGTCAACTGTCTGACGGAAAAGCGATCACATGCTCCGCATCGAGGCGGATACCAATGGCCTCGCCAATGGCGTGGTTGTGGTGGGATGGCACCAGCGATAGCAGGCGCGTGCCGTCGGGCATCCCCAGGGTGTAGAGAATGCTGGCGCCGCGAAAGGATTTTGCCAGCACGGTGGCGAGCAGGGGACTGTTGTCATCGTGGATGATATCGTCGGGTCGCAGCAGCACGTCGACGCAACTGTTGGCGGGCAGCGGTGTGCGTGAGGTCAGGCAGCCCAGGGCAATGCGTATTTGCTGGTTGTCCTGTACCTCGCCGGGTACCAGCACGCTCTGGCCGATAAACTGGGCCACCATGCGGCTGGCGGGGCGGTGATAGAGATTGTAGGCGCTGTCCCACTGCTCGATCTTGCCGCGATTCATCAGGCCGATGCGGTCGGCGATGGCAAAGGCTTCGTTCTGGTCGTGGGTGACGATCAGGGCGGTGGTGCCAGCCTCCTTGAGAATGGCGCGCACCTCGAGAGACAGGCGCTCCCGCAATGCCACGTCGAGGTTGGAAAAAGGTTCATCCATCAGCAGCACTGCCGGGTCAGGGGCGAGGGCACGGGCCACGGCGACGCGCTGCTGTTGCCCTCCGGACAGCTGATGGGGGTAGTGGTGGGCAACGGCACTCAAGCCCACCAGGTCGAGCATGTCTGCGACCCGCTGCCGCTTGTGTTGTCTGTTGGCACCGCGCAGGCCGAAGCCGATATTGTCCGCCGCGCTGAGATGTGGGAACAGGGCATAATCCTGGAATACCATCCCCACCCGGCGAAGTTGCGGAGCCAGGGTCCAACCGGGGCGGCTTATCTGCTCTGCACCCACCACGATCTGGCCCTGCTTCAATGGCTCAAAACCGGCAATGGCGCGCAAGGCGGTGGTCTTGCCACAGCCGGAAGCACCCAGCAGGCAGCCGATCTCCCCCGGCGCCAGGGCCAGGCTCAGGTTTTCAAGGATGGGTTTGTTACCGAATTCCACGGCGATATTGAGTATTTCAAGTTGCATGGCGTATCTCGTCGCTGTCACTGGCGCGCATCAGCAGCAATACCGGGATCAGCCCGGTGAGGACCAGGGTGATGGCGGGCAGGGCGGCGCGTTGCCACTCGCCCTCTGACGTCATTTCAAACACTCGCAGGGCGAGGGTGTCCCAGCCGAAGGGGCGCGTCATCAGGGTGATGGGCATCTCCTTCATGATATCGACAAACACCAGGACGGCGGCCGTGGCGAGACCTCCCCGCAGCAGTGGCAAGTGGATTCTGGCAAGGATGTCGCGGCTGCTGCTGCCCATGCTTCTGGCCGCCTCGTCCATGTTGTGGGTAATGCGATGCAGGGCGGCGTCGAGGGGCTGGAACCCGACGGTGAGAAAGCGCACCGCATAGGCCAGCAGCATGGCGACCAGGGTGCCGCCCAGCAGGGGCTCCCAGCGGTTGCCCAGGCTGTCGCCGAGGGCGATCCACTGGCGGTCGATCCAGCTCACCGGCAGGTAAAACCCCACCGCCAGTACGGCGCCGGGGATGGCGTAGCCGAGGGTGGAGAAGCGTCCGCTGAGAGAAATAAAGGTGCCCTGCCTGTGGCGCAGGGCATAGGCCAGGGTCAGGCCCAAGGTCAGCACCACAACGGCTCCGCTGGTAGCCAGAACCAGGGAGTGGCCGAGGAAACCCAGGTAGCGGCTATCGAGATCAGCGCGGCTCTGCCAGGCCCAGATCAGCAGCTGTCCCAGCGGTACTGCCACGGCGGTAAAAAATACCAGTCCGCACCACAGGGCCGCCAGCCAGCGTGCCCTGGTGCCGAGCACGATGCGTTCGCCCCGGTCGGCGCGGCTCCCCGGGGTAAAGCGCTGGCCGCGTCTTGAGGCCTGCTCCAGCAGCAGGGCCAGAAACACCAGCACCACCAGCAGTGACGCCAGCTGGGAGGCAGCACTGAGGTTGAACATGCCGAACCAGGCGCGGTAGATGGCGGTGGTAAAGGTATCGTAGTTGAACACCGCAACGGTGCCAAAATCAGCCAGGGTTTCCATCAGCACCATCGCCAGCCCCCCGGCTATCCAGGGGCGCGCCATGGGCAGGGCAACCCGGAAAAATCCCTGCCAGCGATTCAATCCCAGGGTTTGGGCGGCTTCCAGCGCGCGTCTGCCCTGGGTGGCAAAGGCATTGCGGGCCACCAAATAGACGTAGGGGTAGAGTGTCAGGGCCATCACCGCGATCACCCCGCCGCGCGAGCGGATGGGTATTGGCGGTGCGGCGCCGAGCAGTTCCCGCAGGCTGGTTTGCAGAGGGCCGGTGAAATCCAGCAGGCCGATCATCACAAAACCCAGCACATAACCGGGGATCGCCAGCGGCAGCAATAATGCCCAGGTCAGCCAGCGGCGGCCGGGGAAGTCGCAGACCGCCGTGAGCCAGGCCAGCGAAATGCCCAGCAACGCCGTGCCCACGCCCACCCCCAGCAGCAGCCAGAAGGTGTTGAGCAGCAATCGCGGCAGGACAAACTCGCCGAGGTGTGCCCAGATCTCAGCCTGGGGGTCGGCAAAGGAAGCAAAAATCACCGCCAGGGGCAGCATTGTCAGTGCCGCCAGGGCCACAATGGCTACTTTAGGCCAGCGTGCATCCTGCGATTGCGGGTGACTGGTGGCCGCCTGACCCGGTATCGACACTTAGCGGTATCCGGCCCGATCCATCAGTCTTACCGCATCGGCCTGGTGGGCACCGGCAAAGGCCACATTGAGCGGGCTTTGCCTGAATTCTCCCCAGGCGGCAACGATGGGTGCAACGTCTACTTTGGGGTTGACGGGGTATTCGAGGTTTACCCCGGCAAAGGCTGCCTGGGCCTCGTCAGAGGCAAGCCATTCCAGCAGCTTGCGCGCAGCTTCAGGATGCCTGGCGTGACGCGTGACACCGCCGCCGGAAATGTTCACATGGGTGCCGCTGTTGTCCACTTGCTGGTTGGGCCAGAAAATCTTGAGGGGCAGGTTGGGGTCTTCCTTCAGCAAGCGGCCCAGGTAATAGGTGTTGACGAGGGTAACATCACACTGGCCAGCCGCTACTGCCAGCAGTGCGCTGTTGTCATCGGCAAAGGGCGGTGTGGCGAGATTGTTCACCCAGCCGCGCACAATTTCTTCCGTCCTGGCTTCACCGTTTTCAGCGATCAGCATTGCCACCAGAGACTGGTTGTAAACCTTGTTGGAGGTGCGCAGACAGAGGCGCTTGTTCCACTGCGGCTCGGCCAGGGCGGCATAGGTCGACAATTCCTCCGGTTTTACCCGCTGCGGGTTGTAGACGATGGTGCGGGCGCGCACCGAAAGGCCAAACCAGAGATTGTCGGGGTCGCGCAGGTGAGCGGGGATCTTGTTTTGCAGGACAGCGGAGTCGACCGGTTGCAGCAGACCTTCCTGCGCCGCCTGCCAGAGGTTGCCGGCATCCACGGTGAGCAGCAAATCCGCTGGCGTGTTGGTGCCTTCGGCTTTAAGGCGCGCCAGCAGTGGCCCCTCCTTGTCGGTCAGGAAGAGGATTCGCACGCCAGTGGCTTTTTCATAGCTGTCGAAAAGGGGCTTGATAAGCTGTTCGTTGCGGGCGGAGTAGACCACCACTTCTTCGTCTGCCCAGGCCGGAGAAGCCAGCAGGGTGATGGCTGAAACCATCAATAACAGGTGTTTTGCACATTGCCGAAGGGATACAGCAGATCTCATTGTTTGCTCCAATGTCATCCCGGTTGCGGGAACCGTGGGTGTTGTTGATTTCAGTGGTGTTTCACAGACGCTATTGTGGTCTTATCGAGAATCATTATCAATAAGTGATTGGCCCTGGTTGCATCCCCCGGGGCATCATGTTGGCCTGCTGTCGATTATAAGGGTATGTTTCAGGCACAGCCTGCTCAGGCAACAGGGTGTATGGTATGCCTGATCAGGCTGCAGCGACTGAATCCGCAAGCCACAGAAAAGTGGCAGCTGGTGGATAATGACCCAACCCCAGGTTGTGCTAGTCCCGGACGCGAAAGCGCTAAGACCACATAACAACCATTCCTGCAGGAGCAGCAATGACAGAGATACCCGATAAGCGCGAGCGCTCGCTGCGGCTGGTTGCCATGGATGCCCTGGCGCGGCGCGAGCATTCCCGCCATGAATTGTTTCAACGGCTGGCCCAGCGTTTTCCCGCGCGCCAGGAGGATATCGACGAGACCCTGGCACGGCTGGAGGCGGATGGGCTGCTCAGCGACCAGCGCTTTGCCGAGGCCTTTGCCCGCTCGCGGGCCAACCGTGGCCAGGGGCTGGTGCGTATTCGCCACGAGCTGCGCCAGCGCGGGGTGGCCTCTGCGCTTGCCGAGGAGGCCATAGCCGCTCTCGATGTGGACTGGTTTGCACTGGCCGCTGATGTGCTTGCCAAGCGCTTTGGCCCGGCGCACGCTGTGGATATGAAGGAGCGGGCTCGCCAGATTCGCTTTCTGCAGCAGCGAGGATTTGGGGGCGATGAGATTCGCGAAGCCCTGGCGGCACGGAGCAGCGATGACTGAAACCGTCCGTCAGCTTCTGTCTTGAGCCAGGGTGCCCCGGGGATTTATTCTTGCCGGGCTGCGGTGACGAGAGCCGCTGTTATGGTCATTGATATCGATCAAGTGGCGAGTAAAGATTTCATGCGCAGGGATACAAATCAGGGCTGGCATGTCTTACCGGAGTGTCAGGGATTTGCTGACCAGACGGATCGGTTTTTTTCATACAGGTGTGCAATGAGTGTCGCAAGATTATTAGTGCTGTCTCTTCCCTTTATCTCTGTCGTCCACGGCGCTGCTGTGCCTCCTGCCGCTTCAACCGATGATGAGCTGCACCATGCCGTGGACTGGCAGGTTAACAATGGCTGCATCCAGAACTACCAGATCAAACGAGTCAATTTTGTCGATAACAGCACCGGTATCATGGAGCTGACCGGTAATCGCAAGGTCAAGGTCACTCTGGTCAATGCCTGTTCCGGTATCCGCCAGGACGGTTATGTACACAAGCCCGTCAACAACAAATTTTGCGAGGGTGACGTCCTGCGGGTCATGCGTTCCGGTGGTGTCTGTGTGGTCGACACTTTGGAGCCTTATGTCGAGCCTGAAACCGATAACAGTGGCGACACCACCCAAAAATAACTCCTGCGCCTGTCTGCTTGATCAGGTTGGTATCAGCCTCCTGGGCCGCTGACCCCCAGCCCTCGCCACTGCCCCGTGCCTTGCTGTGCAACCCGTCTGCGCTGCCCGTAGAGTTGCGGCGCCGTTTCTTTTAAACTTGTCGACCTTTGACTGTCGGGATCCTGTTGTATGGACAAACAGCTGCTAAGCATACTCGTGTGTCCGGTGAGCAAGGCACCTCTGGAATACGATCGGGACAAGCAGGAGCTTGTGTGTCGGGCCAGTGGCCTGGCCTACCCAATCAGGGACGGCATTCCCGTGATGCTGGAAAGCGAAGCGCGCACCCTGAGTGCTGATGAAAAGCTCGGTGCCAACCATTCACGCTAACCCCCAATCCGGGGCGCAGAACACTGCTATCCCCGGATCGCAGGCCGGAAACCGCTGAGGACCACCAGATGACTGAAAAGTCGATATTTTCCCGCATTATCGACGGTGAAATTCCCGCCGAGATCCTCTACCAGGACGATCTCTGCTTTGTGATCCGGGATATTGCCCCCAAGGCGCCCACCCATTTGCTGCTGATTCCCAAAAACCCGATTCCGCGACTGGTGGATACGGACAGCGATGATCAGGCGCTGCTCGGCCACTTGATGGTCACCGCTGGCAAGGTCGCCAGCGCTGCCGGTATCGGTGATGCCTTCCGGCTGATCGTCAACAACGGCGCCGAGGCCGGGCAAACGGTTTTCCACCTGCACCTGCATATTCTCGGCAACCTGACCATGTCCGAGAACAGCCTGGGTTTTTGACCCTTTTGAGATTGCATACCCGACCACCGGCAGGCGCCGGTGTCTGACAGGATCCTATTGAATGAAAAGTGCTGTAATCCGCCAGGCCTTCCTGGATTTTTTCAAGAGCAAGGACCACACCATTGTCCCCAGCAGCAGCCTGGTGCCGGGCAACGACCCGACCCTGCTGTTCACCAATGCCGGGATGGTGCAGTTCAAGGATGTGTTCCTGGGGTTCGACAAGCGCCCCTACACCCGCGCCACCACCTCGCAAAAGTGCGTGCGCGCTGGAGGCAAGCACAATGATCTGGAAAATGTCGGTTACACCGCCCGGCACCACACCTTTTTCGAGATGCTGGGCAACTTCAGCTTTGGCGACTACTTCAAGCGCGATGCCATTCTCTATGCCTGGGAGTTCCTCACCTCAAAAGAGTGGCTCGGTCTCGATGCCGACAAGCTGTGGGTGACGGTGTATGCCGAGGACGACGAGGCCTACGATATCTGGCACCGCGAAGTGGGTATCCCCGTTGAGCGGATGGTGCGCATTGGCGACAACAAGGGTGCGCGCTACGCCTCCGACAACTTCTGGATGATGGGTGAAACCGGCCCCTGCGGCCCCTGCACCGAAATCTTCTACGACCACGGCCCGGAGATCTGGGGCGGCCCCCCCGGCTCGCCGGAGGAAGACGGCGACCGCTATATCGAGATCTGGAACAACGTCTTTATGCAGTTCAACCGCGACGAGGCAGGGGTGATGCACCCGCTGCCCAAGCCCAGCGTCGATACCGGCATGGGTCTGGAGCGCATCGCTGCGGTGTTGCAGCATGTCCACAGCAACTACGAGATTGACCTGTTCCAGGCTCTGATACAGGGTGCGGCGCGGGAAACCGCCTGCAGCGACCTGGCCAACCCGTCTTTGAAAGTGCTGGCCGACCATATCCGCGCCTGTTCCTTCCTGATTTCCGACGGTGTGATTCCCGGCAATGAAGGGCGCGGCTATGTGCTGCGCCGCATTATCCGCCGCGCCATCCGCCACGGTTACAAGCTGGGGGTGCGCAAGGCTTTCTTCCACAAGCTGGTGCCCGACCTGGTGGAACAGATGGGCGCGGCCTATCCCGAGCTGGTTGAAATCGGCACGCGCATCAGCGATGTACTGCGCCAGGAGGAGGAGCGGTTTTTTGAAACCATTGCCAATGGCATGGAGATTCTCGACGCTGCGCTGGCGCAACTGGGCGGCACAGCTGCGGCGCTGCTCGATGGCGAGACAGCATTCAAACTTCACGACACCTACGGCTTCCCCCTCGACCTGACGGCGGATGTGTGTCGCGAGCGTGATGTGCAGGTGGACGTGGAAGGCTTCGAAAAAGCCATGGATCACCAGCGTCAGCAGGCCCGCTCCGCCGGCAAGTTCCGCATGGCCACAGCACTGGACTACAGCGGCGCGGCCACCACTTTCCATGGCTACGATACCCTGGTGGTGGAGGAATCCATCATCACCGCGCTTTACGTGGATGGCGCGCCAGTCGATGAACTGCACAGCGGTCAGCGCGGTGTGGTGGTGCTCGACCACACGCCCTTTTATGCGGAATCCGGCGGCCAGGTGGGGGATAGCGGTGAGCTGGTGGCGGGCAATGTCTGCACCACACTGTTTGCCGTTGAAGATACCCTGAAAATCCAGGCCGATGTGTTCGGTCACCACGGTGAGCTGCATGCTGGCAGCCTCAAGGTGGGCGACAGTGTGACTGCCCGCGTCGATACCGAGCGCCGCGCTGCCACCATGCGCAACCACTCCGCCACCCACCTGATGCACAAGGCGCTGCGCGAAGTACTGGGCGATCATGTGCAGCAGAAAGGCTCCCAGGTGGATGCCGACAAGACCCGCTTCGACTTTGCCCACAACGCGCCCGTTAGCCGCGAACAGATCGCCCGCATCGAAGCCATCGTCAACCGCGAAGTGCTGGCCAACAGCGCTGTGGCTGCGCGGGTTATGGCCATCGACGCGGCGCGGGAAACCGGCGCCCTGATGCTGTTTGGTGAAAAGTATGGCGATGAGGTGCGGGTGCTGGATATCGGCACTTCCCGCGAGCTGTGCGGCGGCACCCATGTGGCCCGCACCGGCGATATCGGCTTCTTCAAGGTGATTGGTGAAGGTGGTGTGGCTTCCGGTGTGCGCCGCATTGAGGCGGTGACGGGGGAGTGCGCACTGCTGTTTGTACAGCGCCAGGAACAACTGCTGGCCGATGTAGCGGCAGTGTTCAGTACGCCCGCCGAGCAGGTGTTGCCGCGCATTACCCAGAGTCTTGAATCCCTGCGCAGCCTGGAGAAAGAAGTCGCCAGGCTCAATTCCAAGCTGGCCAGTTCAACCGGTGGTGACATTCTCGCAGGTGCGCGGGAGGTTGCAGGGGTCAAGGTGCTGGCCACCGTGGTAGAAGGTGCCGACCCGAAAACCCTGCGCGACCTGCTCGACCAGATCAAATCGCGGCTGGAATCAGGGGTTGTGCTGCTGGCCGCTGTGGAGGGTGACAAGGTCTCCCTTACCGCCGGGGTCACCAAGAGCCTGACCGACCGGGTCAAGGCTGGTGAGCTGATGCAGTTTGCCGCCGGTGAGCTGGGTGGCAAGGGCGGTGGTCGCCCCGATATGGCCCAGGGCGGCGGTTCGCAGCCGGAAAAACTCCCGGCCCTGCTCGATGCTGTCTATGCTTGGGTCAGCAGCCGCCTGGGTTGAGCTGTGCCATGGCTGGCTGGTTACCGCCATGGCGGGTTGCAATAATGATTTTGCTTCGCAGGGTAGAGATTTTGGTGTTTAATTTCCGCCCTTTGACAGCAGCGGGCATGCTTGACCGCTGGCAACCTAATTCAGGATTGTGAATTCTCCATGAGTCTTATTGTTCAGAAATACGGTGGCACTTCGGTCGGCACGGTGGAACGCATTGAAGCCGTGGCTGAAAAGGTGGTGGGTTTTCGCGCCGCAGGCCATCAGGTTGTAGTGGTTGTCTCCGCCATGAGCGGTGAGACCAACCGCCTGATTGACCTCGCCAGGGCAATCCATGACGCCCCCGATAGCCGCGAAATGGATGTACTGATCTCCACCGGTGAGCAGGTCACCATCGCCCTGCTGGCCATCGCCCTGCAGAAATGGGGCTGTGAAGCCCGCTCCTACACCGGCAGCCAGGTGCGTATCCTCACCGACAGCGCCCATTCCAAGGCGCGCATCGAAGAGATTGATACGGATCGCATGCGCGCCGACCTCGATGCTGGCCGGGTGGTGGTTGTCGCCGGTTTCCAGGGTGTCGATGCCAGCGGCAATATCACCACCCTGGGGCGCGGCGGCTCCGATACCACCGCTGTGGCCCTGGCTGCCGCTTTGAAGGCCGATGAATGCCAGATCTATACTGATGTGGACGGTGTCTACACCACAGACCCCAGGGTTGAGCCCCGCGCCCGCCGCCTCGACAGGATCACCTTCGAGGAAATGCTCGAAATGGCCAGCCAGGGCTCCAAGGTGCTGCAGATCCGTTCGGTGGAATTTGCCGGTAAATACAAGGTTCCCCTGCGTGTGCTGCACAGCTTTCAGGAAGGCCCGGGCACACTGATTACCCTAGAGGATGATGACAATATGGAAAAACCCGTTGTTTCAGGCATTGCGTTCAACCGCGATGAAGCCAAGGTCACCATTCAGGGCATTCCTGATCACCCCGGCGTGGCCTACCAGATACTTGGCCCCATCAGCGAAGCCAATATCGAAGTGGATGTGATTGTCCAGAACTTTGCCGAGGACGGCTCAGCTTCCCTGTCGTTTACGGTACACCGCAACGACCTGAAAAAGGCGGGAGAAGTGCTTGCCACCGTTGCCGCCCAGCTCGGCGCCAAAAGCACCACCACCGACGACCGCATAGCCAAGCTGGCGATAGTGGGCGTGGGTATGCGCTCTCATGCCGGTGTAGCCGCCAAGATGTTCAAGGCCCTGGCGGATGAGAATATCAACATCCAGATGATTTCCACTTCGGAGATCAAGGTAACAGTGGTGATCGAGGAGAAATACCTTGAACTTGCGGTCAGAAGCTTACATGCCGCATTTGAACTGGAAGAAATGGACAGAGTAGAGTAATTTGTTATTACCGGTAACGGTATTCCCTGGCGGGAGGGAGACGGAGACAAATGCCTGCCACAGGAGTGTTATCGGTATGCAAATGCGTGACAGGAGGCGAAACAACAAAAATATATCGCCAAACTTAGGAGGTGCCTGCGGGCACAAGCAGTATAGGAAATAGACCATGTTGATTTTAACCCGAAGAGTTGGAGAGACCCTCGTAGTAGGTGACGACGTCACCGTGACAGTCCTCGGAGTGAAAGGTAATCAGGTACGCCTCGGGGTCAACGCCCCCAAGGATGTGTCTGTTCACCGCGAGGAAATCTACCAACGCATCCAGCAGGAAAAAGGACAAGGCAACCAGGAAGTGTAGCCCCGGCAACATTTACCCTGCACTAACCCCTTTGAATTTCTGAATGTTGTGGTATTATGCCGCCCTCTTGTCGGGGCGGTATTTACCGTGTTTTTTGCAAATTCCGACTGAAAATTGGTGAGGTGGCCGAGCGGCTGAAGGCGCGCCCCTGCTAAGGGTGTATAGGCTAATCCCCTATCGAGGGTTCGAATCCCTCCCTCACCGCCAAAAGAAACGATAGAGGCCTTGTATTTCAAGGCCTTTTTTGTGTCTGATAAATTATGAGACCGTCAGATAGACCGTCAATCTTTCATTGATAGAAACTAAGAGCTGAAATCAGATAACGCTCAGCAAGCCCGCGCTTTCGACCAACTTCCCTTTGTTCAGTAAATCACCAAGAGCATCTTCAACCTGTGATATGGCTTTTTGGGTAGAGCGCTGAAAACCGAGTAATGCCAAGCTGGCCGATATGGCATCAGGTCGGGAAATACTGAAGGAAGATGATATGGTTTCCATCAAGGCAGCTTGCATCTCTATAGGCGAAACATGCTCAATCTTCTTGTGGCTGTTTGCGAGGTTTGATCGGTCCCTTATAGGCGTTGTCTTATCCGGCCCGTGGTACAGAAAGGGATTTTCGAAGTGGAAAAGCCCCTTCCGGGAACCGCTAGTAATAGCTTCATAAACTCGCTGGGCAATGCGGTTGCCAACTCGGCCAATCCCTACTGATTCAGCCATACGACGGGATACCTGTTCGATATGCATCGGTCCTTCATATCCCAATAGGACTTTAATCGCGCTGTGGATGGCATGGTCGGGTAATTCATGCATGTCTATATGTGTTGGCAGGCTCAGGTTTGCCTCATAAACCCTATAGGGTTGTGCAGCCAAATTGGGCACAGCTGGAGTGGCTACTCGAGTAATATTGGCGCCAGGATTTTTCTTGGTTGGAACTGGTAATACAGTAGCTTCAGCTGCGTCGGAGTTAGCCAAATGCTCGACAGCAGCCTCTATCGCCCCCTTTAGCCTTTGCGTTTCTCCCTGAGGATTGCGGAACCAGTCCGTACTCCAAATCCTGTGGAAGCGCCACCCAAGCCCTTCAAGGACATCCTGCCGCAGGCGGTCTCGGTCTCTGGCATTTACTGAACTGTGGTACGAAGCACCATCACATTCCACTGCCAGTACATATCGTCCGGGCTTCTCAGTATCCCGAACTGCAAGATCAATAAAAAAGCCTGCCGAACCTACCTGAGGTTCAACGTCGTAGCCCAGCTCTTTGATTGCAACTAGCACCTGATCCTCAAAAGGAGATTCAGTATTGCGACCTGTTTCCCTTTGGCGTTGCAACTGTCCTGACTCTGCGAAGACCAAGAAGTTTTTAAGTGCGCGAACACCAAATACTGTTTTAGCAGTGGTTTGAAGCTCATCTCCTGTGAAATTGGTGAAAACTTGCATTCCCAGGCGCGCGCGAGTAATCAAGACATTCAGGCGACGCTCACCACCATCACGGTTCAGTGGGCCAAAACTTTGGCTCAGACGACCATCCGTAGTTTTGCCATACCCGATGCTGATAATAATAATATCGCGCTCATCACCCTGCACATTCTCGAGGTTCTTGATGAAGAAGTTCTCACCGTCAGGTCTCTGGGTAGTAAAGAAATCCTCTGCTTCCGGGTGCATCCGCCTGAGTCGCTCCACTTCCAGGAGCAGGCAGTCCCTTTGGGCGGTACTGAAGGCGACCACGCCTAGCGTGAGGTACGGCCTATGCAGCGCATGCTGTATGACAGATTCAGCCACTGCCCGGGCCTCCTCCACATTGGTACGCGCCCCACCTCTGTCGTAGGTGGTTTCCGGCAGATAGCGAAATTGCAGCCCTGAAGCATTGGGGTTGATGCCCGGACTGGGAAAAATCATCAGCTTGCCTTCGTAGAATTCCTCATTGGGTACGGCAATCAATGAGTCATGACGGCTGCGGTAATGCCAGCGCAACATACTCTCAGGAGCACCCTGGGCCAGGAACATGCCGAGAATACTTTCGATATCGGCTGTCTGGCTCGCTTCGGCTTCCTCGTCATCGAGCTCCAACCCCCGGCTGAAAAAATCGGAAGGAGGCATCTGCTTGGTGTCCCCAACCACAACGGCCTGTCGGCCACGCATCAGTGCCCCGAGCGCATCCACTACTTTTACCTGGCTGGCTTCATCAAAGATCACCACATCGAAGTCAACGGCACCCTGTTCAAGATAAGTCGCGACTGACATCGGACTCATCATAAACACTGGCTTGATCTGCTGAATGGCGCGGCCAGCCTCCTTGATGAGTTTGCGTAAAGCCATATGACGACGTTTCTTGTTCATCTCCCGGCGCAGAGTTGCCATCTCTCCGCCCGCATGAATGGAGGGCAAACGTTGGTGTAGTTGCTGTACCAGCCCCTCCTGGGCGTGGGTAAAGAGCTGGCTATCGAGTCTACGAAAATCCTCAACAGTCTTGTCCTGGCTGATTCGGTCGAAATGGCGGATGGCATCTCGTTTGCTGTAGGCCTCCTCTACCAACCCCGCAAACCAACTCCCCTGGACCACAGTGAGCAGCAATTGTGGAGGTCGAGTCCAATCAAAGGCGAGGTCAGCTACGGCCTGGAGAACAGGTGTGTCGAAACCACTGACAATCAGGTTGTAGCGTGCCATTGGGTAAAGGTCACCGATACAATCCCGCCAACGGACAATCGCACTGTGAAGGTCGTCCAGCGTGACAGTGGATGGGCTTACCCCAGGATCGCCAGGCAGCTCCAGTTGCGCAGCCTCCATCACACCAACGATTGCTGTTTCCAGCTGCTTTGCACTTTCTGCAATGTCTGATAGTCGGTCAGCCCAGTCGCCCAGCTCTGGATCACCTTCAAGAAAGCGCAGTATGGCGGGAGGAATTGAACCCTCAGAAACCTCCCGATAAAGGGCGATCACCCAGTCGGACAGGGAAGACAAAACCCCCCAGTCGCTTTCTAGCCCCTGCCACTGAGCACCAAACAGTGTTGCACCCAGCTGCTGGTGCTTTTCATACTCCACGTTTGCAGTCTGGAAGGCGAGAATGTCGTCAATGATGACAAGGCAATCAGTGGCACTTTTCGGCAATTCTCCCTTTACCAACCCCTGCAACACACGGCGGGCGCTACGGAATTCTCCAGATAGCAAACGCCACCACCTCGCTCCCGTGGTAGCCCAGGTTCCGCGTATGGTTATGACATCTGCGGCCCACGCCTGATCAATCAGCTTTCCTGCATGACGTTGTTTCAACGCTTTTATCGTAGAACCCGCCTCTAACAGTGCGCGGATACGGTCACGCCGCTGCTGCCAATCATCCGTAGTCAGTTTGAGGCCTGCCACATGAGGCGCCTGGTAGGCTCTGGTGGCAGCGCGGTGCAGGGTATACAAGTTCTGAAGATTGCCTGGCCGTGGTAAGTCCATGGCATCGGCAATATCCCCGGCGGCTTGCTGGCATTGCTTGATCAGGCGTTCTGCCGTGTTCAGCTTGCCCAGCAAATCCTGCTGTTTGATGGGGGAAAAGTCTTTGATGTTGGCCGTACTAAAAGGATTTTTTGCCGGGGTTCCCATCTGTTCCAAGTGTGAAACCAGTTGCATGACTCGGTCACAACATAGGGCATAGTCAGCCGCTGACCAGTCTCGCATCAGGGAAAATTCTATAGTCGGCAAAGCACCCTGGCCGTCAGTGGCTCCCAGTTCCAGATGGTGGCCCAGCGCCTCCACATAGGTGACACCGCTATCGAGTATCGGGCTGTTTACAGCCTGGCAGTAGTTATCCAGCTGTTGCTCGAGTTGCTGATGTCGCTGCTGCTCGTAGCCTCTGTCTGGCACATTGGGAACGCCTACTTCAAGACTGCGCTTCAGTTCTTCCAATACGGCTTTGCGATTGCTCTTGTGGCTGTGCAGCTCGAGTACGGCCTCGCCCAGGTGGCATTCATCCAGGCGGCGTTTGACCACTTCCAGGGCGGCCATCTTTTCTGCCACAAAGAGAACCTTTTTATTTTCTCCAATCAGCTCCGCAATAATATTGGTGATGGTTTGCGACTTGCCGGTACCCGGCGGCCCCTGAATAACCAGATTGGCCCCCGACTTGACCGCCATAACCGCTTCTGTCTGGCTCGAATCCGCATCCTTGACGAACTTGAGGTCCACCAATTTGGTGAGTGGCTTTCCGTCGCTGCCACTGCCACCGCTGCTGCCGCCAACACCAGCGTCATTGGCCGTCTCCCCAGGCTCGTTGTCCGGCGTAAAGCCACCGCCCAGCAGTGCTTTGATAATGGGGTGAAGCCAAGGTTTGACCTCTTCCGCAAAGTTAGCCGGATCCAGGTCCTGGTACATCTGAAATTTGCCAAAGGAGAAAAACCCGAGGCTGATGCTGTTGGGTTCTACACGCCAGCGCGATTGCGATTTCACTGCTTCGGCCACGGCGTCGTAGTAGCTGTCGGGTTCCAGCTCCTCAGGGAAGTCCGGCAGCACAAGGCGGAATTCGGATTTGAGCTTGGCCGCCAGTGTCAGGTTGGGGCCGATATCTGCCTCGGTATAAGCCAGCCTGAAGCGATCTGTTGCAGTAGCCCGCAGCAGTTGCACCGGCACCAGTATCAGCGGCGCCTGGCGCTCAGTCGTAGAATTGGCATCTTCAAACCAGCTCAAAAAACCCAGGGCAAGATAGAGAATATCTACCCCCTGCTCATCGTAATAGGTCTTGGCCTCGTTGCTGATCTTCAGCAGGCGCTTGTCGAGGGAGTCACTGTTCAGGCGTGTTTGTAATTTGTTATCGGTATGGCGCCCCTCCCCATACAAGGTTTCAAGTTGTTGCGACAGGGATAGCGGCTGTTCATCACCGTCCGTTTCGCTGTCGTAAATGGCGCTGTCGTCAATGGCCCTGCCGTCTTTTTCCGGCAGTGGCAAAAATGACATGGCCCGCTCCTCCTGCACCAGTGCGCGGAAAACCTGGCTGGCGATTTCATCAATCACGACAAGTGTGTTGGCTGATTGGCGCAGGTTGAGCAGGGTATTGCCCCGCAGGCCCATATCCAACAATTCAAGGCGGGCCAGTTCCAGAACCTGTTGCAGTGGCTCAGCCATTTAATACTCCGTTGCCGATGGCTTGTTCGGTTACTGTTTCAGCGAGACGGAGACGGGTTTCGCTGGCCTTGCTCAGGCGGGCTTTGAGTTGGTCGCAGAGGGCCATCAGCTCGTCGACTTTTTTGACGATGCGGTGTTGCTCTTGTAAAGGCGGAAGAGGGATTAAGGTGTTAGCTATTTTTCCAGTATTGAGGTTGGGCTGAGCACCTCCAGCCGCACCATCCCGTATCTCATCATAAAGCTTCACAAAGCACAGTTTTATATATCTTCTGTGGTGCAATTCTTTATTTAGTGGCCGAATTGCTGCGCAAGCCTGGTTCGTACCGGCTGCCACTTTGAGTTCAGATATTTGCCCGCGCGTCTTCCCTTGCCCATACATGGCGACAACAAGAGTACCAGCAGGGTATATCGTGATGTTGGTCTCTTTTACAGCAAGGCTGGAAACCCTCTCTTTTGTTTCAAAGATGTAATCTTGGTCAGTCTCTCCGCTGGTCACCCATGGGTGCTCAGGGGGCGAATAGTAGTCAGCTCTGTCACGAGATGGAGTCGCCCCTGTACCAACCAATGTAAAGTTGCCCAGCTTTTCCCACTGCCATCCACGGGGAACTGGATAGGGTGTTTCATTGCCTGGCGCCCCCAACTCCTTTGGGTTCTTGATTTTACCTTCTTTGACCAGTCTGCGCTTTTCCTCCGAGATTTTTTCTAGCAGAACGCTGGCGGACTCCTCGTTGGGATTCTGCACCACCAGCTTACCCATCACCGCGAACTGCAGGATGGTTTGCTTGAGGCGCTCGATACTGTGTTCGGTGGTGAACAGGGTGTCGAAGTGGGCGGCGAGGCGCGCCCAGTTGTCGGCCAGTTCGGTGGCGTCGCGGGATTGGGTGAGCGTGTCGAGCAGGGCATCGACCAGAGTTTCGTGGGCTGTGATTTGGTCGCTGCTCTGTTGCTCCAGCCGGTCGCAAAGGGCCATCAGCTCTTCGACTTTTTCGACGATGCGCTGTTGTTCGCTGTATGGTGGGAGTGGGACTAAGGTTGCGCCTGCTCTGCTGATGGTTAACGTATGTACAGTGGTACCCATACTGTACTCGTGAATGCTTTGTTGCCAACTAGGTGATAAGAAGAAAAGCCTCAAGTACAGAGGGTTCAGTTTAAAGATATTTTTGAAAATAAGGACGCTTGCATCTTTGAAGTAGAATCGGTCATTGGCACCTACGACGTACGGGATGCCAATAGTCCCTACACCTGTGATCATGATGTCATTTGTCTCTGGCACTAAACCTTTTCGTGTGAGTGAACTGTAGAGTTCTTCGCTGATGAAGAGGTCATCTTCGACATGGCCATGCTTTGAAAGCTGAACGATCTCTCTTGCCCGATAAAACGGGACGCCAGCTTTCTTCCAATCTTTCTGGTGCACCCGGCTACTGGAACCAATTGTGCCGATGGCCTTAAGTTGAACCCATTTCCATTTGCCTGGAATCTCAAATGGTTCATTCGGTGCCTCAATATTATCCGTACTTGAATGCACTTTAACTTGCTTTCCTTCAGGTCGGGAGGTATATGCTTGCTCAATACCCTTTATAATTGTTTCCGCTTGCTCATCAGTCGGAACTTGCGGCACCAACTTCCCCCGCACTGCCAGCTCCAGAATCAACTCCCGCAGCTTTTTGATCCCGGTCAGCTCAATCTTGCCATTGGTGCCCCTGCCTGCGGTGGATTTATGGCTAATGGCGCTGGTCCACAAATCCAGGTGGCGGGTAATAATCTCCTGCGCGCTCACTTTGCCTTCCCCTTCTTTTTCCCGCCGTTGGTCAGGGCGGCGGCGAGGATATCCTTCAACTGGTTGCGCAGTTCCTGGATCTCTGCCTGTTGCTGCTCGTACAGTGCCAGCAGCGCATCCGGGTCGTGGCTGATCTGTTCGCCCTGGTGGGGGTTCTTGATATCGAGGTTGTAGTTGCGGGCCTGGATGTCTTCGATTGAAACCTTCCAGGCGTACTGGCTTTCCTGGCGGGTTTTGAAGCCCTTGGCCTCGTTGCCCCACCAGTCGATCTCGGCCTGGAATTCTTCGAACCTCATGGGCCGGGTTTTGTTGTAGTTCTTCACGCCCTCGGGATAGGGGTGTTCGTAGTACCAGATGTGTTGGGTGGGGGTGCCCTTGGTGAAAAACAGCAGGTTGGTTTTGATGCCGGTATAGGGGCTGAACACGCCATTGGGCAGACGCACGATGGTGTGCAGGTTGCACTCGGTGAGCAGCTTTTCCTTGAGGCGGGTTTTCATGCCCTCGCCAAACAGAAAGCCATCGGGCAATACCACCGCAGCGCGACCGCCGTTGCGCAACAGGTGGATAAACAGGGTCATAAACAGGTCGGCGGTTTCCCGGGTGCGGAAGGCCTGGGGGAAGTTGGTTTCGATGCCGTCTTCTTCCATGCCGCCAAAGGGCGGGTTGGCGACAATGATATTCACCCGCTCCTTTGGCCCCCAGCTGATCAGCGGGCGGGCCAGGGTGTTGTCGTGGCGGATCTGGCTGGGCACCTCGATGCCGTGGAGGATCATATTGGTGGTGGCCAGCAGGTGGGGTAGCGGCTTTTTCTCGACGCCGTGGATGCTGGCTTGCAGGGTGCGCTCATCTTCGGGGGTTTTGACATAGTGCTTGCGCTTGTGCTCGATGGTGCAGGTGAGGAAGCCGCCGGTGCCGCAGGCCGGGTCCATGACTTTTTCTTCCAGCTTGGGGTCTACCCGGTTGACCATAAATTCGGTCACCGCGCGGGGAGTGTAGAACTCACCGGCATTGCCCGCGCTTTGCAGGTCGCGCAGCAGCTGTTCGTAGAGGTTGCCGAACTCGTGGCGCTCCTGGGCTTTGTTGAAGTCGACCCCGTCCTGAATCTTGTTGATCACCTGGCGGATCAGCTGGCCTGATTTCATGTAGTTGTAGGCATCTTCAAACACGCCGCGCACCACATAGGCGGATGGCGCCTGACTGTACTGGTCGAGCTTTTGCAAGGCTGGGAACAGTTCGTTGTCGATAAAGCCTTTGAGCTCATCGCCAGTGATGCCTTCGCGATCCCCGGCCCAGTTGCGCCAGCGGTATTGCTCGGGGATGGGGGATTTGTACTTGGCGTCCAGTAACTCCCATTCCATTTCGCGGTCGTCGAATATCTTGAGAAACAGCATCCAGACCAGCTGGCCGATACGCTGGGCGTCGCCGTCGACGCCGACATCCTTGCGCATGATGTCCTGGATGGATTTGATGGTGGAGCTGATGGACATAGGTGTTCCTTGTTGGCGTGTTGTTTGGCTCTGGTGTCAGGCGTAGAGGTTTTCTTCAAGTTCTTGCAGGGCTTTTTCGTACCCGGCCTTGCCGCCAAAGGCGCGCACCAGTTCCAGCGGGGCGCCGAGTTGGTTGAAGGGGTGGAGTTGCAGGATCTTGATATCTTCGATGGGTTCGATGCCGGTATTGGCGTATTTGTCGAGCAGTGCTTCGAGCACCTGGCGGGCGACGCCAGAGTATTTGGCGAAGTAGTTGCGCTTTTTAACCTGCTCGGCCCGCTCCTTGCGCGACAGGGGCGGCTGATCATAGGCGATATGGCAGATCAGGTCGAAGGGGTCGAGGGGCTTGGCCAGCTTGGCTTCAACCTCTTCGGCAAGGGCTTCCCAGAGCACGCCCTGGCTGGCCAGCTCGTCGATGATGGCCTTTTTCTGCTCGGCACTGCTCCAGCGGCGCAGGAAGTCATCGAGGGAGGCGAACTGCTTGGTGATGCACTGACGGGTATAGTCACGCAGGGATTCCGTAATCAGCTTGCCGTCCGGGCCGTAATATTGCACTCGTTCGGCAATGACGGTGACGGCCACATTGTTGATGACATAGCGGATGCGCCGGGGGCCGGTTTCGTCATCGCTTCCGTCAAAGCTGTCGTCTTCACCGGGTTCGCCCGGTATGGGGCCTAAGTGATCGCCACCAAGGTCGGTGGGTTCGTCGGGCGGAACTGGGGATTCATCTCCCGTGGGGCAGTAGATCTGCACTGGCTCACCATCGAAGGCCGGATCAGCAAAAAGCTCGGTGGCCTTTTTGAAATCCATAATGGTGAACCAGTACTTGCCGTAATCCTCGTTGATGCGAGTGCCGCGACCGATGATTTGCTTGAACTCGGTCATGGACTGGATGTGCTGGTCGAGCACGATCAGCTTGCAGGTTTGGGCATCCACGCCTGTCGTCATGAGCTTGCTGGTGGTGGCTATCACCGGATAGCGCTCTTCAGGGTTGATGAAGTTGTCCAGCTCGGCTTTACCTTCCTGTTCATCGCCGGTTATGCGCATGACGTACTTGCGGTTTTCCGCTACGCGCTCCGGGTTGAGATTGACCAGGGCGGATCGCATGCGCTCGGCATGGTTGATGTCGTCGCAGAAGATGATGGTTTTCTGGAAAGGGTCGGTGGCCTTGAGGAAGTCAGTCACCTTTTGCGCCACCAGCCGGGTGCGGGCTTCGATGATCAGTTGGCGGTCCATGTCCCTGAGGTTGTAGATCCTGTCTTCAATGACTTCACCGTTCACATCGCGCATACCCTTAGGTGGGCGCCAACCCTGCACATCCCTGTCGAAATCGATGCGCACTACTTTGTAGGGAGCCAGGAAGCCATCCTCAATACCCTGCTTGAGGGAGTAGCTGTATACCGGCTCACCGAAGTAGTGGATGCTGGAAACCTCTCTGGTTTCCTTGGGGGTGGCAGTCAAGCCAACATGGGTGGCACTGGAAAAGTAGGCAAGAATCTCGCGCCAGGCGGAGTCTTCGGCGGCGCTGCCCCGGTGGCATTCATCGATCACCACCAGGTCGAAAAAGTCGCGGGAGAACTGTTTGTAGATGTTCTTTTCTTCCTCATTGCCGGTCACGGCCTGATAGAGGGAGAGATAGATTTCGTAGGAGGTGTCGATCTGCCGCTTGGCGATCTTGGTCATTGCCTGGCCGAAGGGCTTGAAGTCGTTATTCTTGGTCTGGTCTACCAGAATGTTGCGGTCGGCCAGAAACAGGATGCGTTTCTTCTGCCTGGACTTCCACAAGCGCCAGATGATCTGAAAGGCGGTGTAGGTCTTGCCTGTGCCGGTGGCCATCACCAGCAGAATGCGATCCTGCCCTCTTGCCACGGCCTCCACGGTGCGGTTGACGGCTACGGCCTGGTAGTAGCGCGGCGAGCGACCGCTGCCATCGTCGTAGTAGGGCTGCTCCACTATTGCCCGGGATGCCTGGTCGATACCTTTGTAGCGACAATAGCGCTCCCACAGGGTTTGAGGAGAGGGGAATTGATCGTTTGTCAGGATGGTCTCGGTGGCGGCGCCAAGTCCGGTGCGATCGTGGAACAGGAAGCCATCGCCGTTGCTGCTGAAGATAAAAGGTACATCAAGGGCATCGCCGTAGGACAGTGCCTGTTGCATACCGTCCCCCAGGCTGTGCTTGTTGTCCTTGGCTTCAATGACCGCTATGGGCTGGTTCTTCTGGTAGCTCAGCACATAATCGGCGCGGCGTTGCTTGCCACGTGTATGGAGTTTACCCCGTACTATGATGCGACCAGCCGTGAAAGAGACTTCCTCGCGAACCTGGGTTTGGATATTCCACCCGGCCTGCTCAATGGCAGGCGTGATGTACTTGGTGCAGATATCCCTTTCACTGAGTTGTTTTTTGTCCATATGCCAGCAGCCTGTTGGTGCCCCTTCCCAATGCTGGGACTATAGCATCTACAACCGTTAGATCGAATCCCAGGTTGCTAGGTGGGGGGTTGAGCTGATGAACTGTATGCCTCTAGCTTGGCAGATGGCACTGTGTCTAGAAATAGTATTTTCTCGGCAGCAGGGGTGCCTGCCATTAATGAGGTCGATCGTGTGCCTATGCCCACGGGGCTTATTGGCTAAATTTATGCGATCCGGACGATCTTGACCCAGCGTAAATTCACCAATGGCTCTGATGGTCTCAGTCGTCGAACATACCGCAACAAGGAGTGCCGCCTGACGAGTGCAAGAAAGGGGCCAGAGAAACCAGCGAGAGAAACCAGCCCTTTAAATGTACTGCTTACTTCAGTCCTGAATGCCCAATCGTATGGTTCAGCCTGCGGTTCAGCAGGACCTGGGGTTGTAGCGATCCCGTATCTGTGCTGCTGGATCGCCAGAGCAATGATTGACGCCAAAGCCAGAGGCATCAATAGAGGTTTTTCATGGTCAGTCCCTTGTTGTTCCTGGGTGCAGTTTTGAGTATAACAGTGGCTTCCTAGCATGCATCGGTCAGAACGGCTGCTGTTGAGCAGCTGTTAAAGCTTCGAAATGCAGCTAAGTGCATATTCGTCTCCTGATGTCGTGACCGATTTGCTGAAAGGTGGTGGGACGTGGGCTGGCCTACCAAGGATTGATGTTCCTTGGTTTAAGCAGCGTTAAACGAAGTAACCGTTGACGTGGATTGACTACTTTCGACCCGAAGCAGACTTTGGCTAGGCACTAAGGTGCTCTCTCTGTGGTTTCACGAACTACATGAGTCGAGGCTGATGCTTATGTGGTGCCGGAAGGTTGTATCGTGATAGGCCAGCCATGTCGTAATTTGCGAAATATTGCATGAAATTAAAGGACGTCGCGACATGTCAAAAACCTCACCACTTGCCCAAGCTTATAACGTCGACTTCGCGCTCCACACGCTCGGCTGGAAGGCATTCCAAGACTTGTGCGCCCAGGTTTGCGAGGAATCGTTTGGCCACACAGTGTCTATTTACAGGGAAGCCCAAGACGGTGGCCAAGATGCAATATTCTTACTGTCCGAGAAGGGAGCCTACAAAGAAGCCACAGTTCAATGCAAATTCAGTGGTAAGGCTGAGCAGAGGCTGAAGCTTAGTGACATTACCACTGAGCTAGAAAGTGTCAAGAAGTTGGTGTCAGAGGGTAGGGCCAGCACTTATTACTTCATTACCAGCATGGGGGTGGATGCTCCAATTGCCGCAGGTATTCGACAAAAGCTTCATTCTATAGGTGTTGAAAAACCCGAGGTGCTCGGTCGAGAATGGCTTACAGCGAACATCAAGAGTAGTGCCCGACTAAGAGCGCTCGTGCCCCGTGTTTACGGGCTTGGAGACCTCTCAGCTATTATTGACGAAAGGTCTGTAGCGCAAACACGGGCATTGCTTGGCCACCTTATTCCTAGTCTAAAAGTGTATGTACCTACTGGGGCACACAGGACCGCAGTGCGAACGTTAGGGGATCACAAGCTTGTACTGCTCCTCGGACCTCCCGCTACTGGCAAATCGATGCTCGCCGCCATACTCGCAACGATGGCCATTGATAGTGACAGTTTGGAGTGCTTTAAGTGTGAAGGCCCTTTGGACATGAGATCCCGATGGAATCCCAACGAACCGCAGAGATTGTTTTGGGTGGATGACGCATTTGGTCCTAATCAGCTACGTGAAGACTACGTCGATGCATGGATCGAGTTCATGCCGAAAATGAAGGCCGCTATTGAACAGGGAAATCACTTCATACTCACCTCCAGAACCCACATCTGGAACGAGGCAAAGCATAAATTAGGTACCCGGAATCACCCTTTGCTAACTAATGGAAAGGCAATAGTTAATGTAGGCCAGCTTTCACCGGAGGAACGGCAGCAGATACTGTACAACCATGTTAAGGCAGGCGAGCAACCCAAGCGTTGGAAAATTCGCTCAAAGTCCCATCTCCCGGCTTTGGCTGATGAGGTAAGTCTGCTTCCTGAAATAGCACGTCGGTTGGGAGATCCTAACTATACGTCCGGCATTACGAGTATACCGGCAGACCTCGTACGTTTTGTCCGTGAGCCTCAAGAGTTCTTGAAGGGAACAATCCAAGAACTCGTCGTTGCGCAGCAAGCTGCTATGACGCTGGTATTCCTAGCAAGATCTCGACTGCCTGTGCATAACGTTGCAGGTGACGAGTGCAAGCTTGTTGCGGAGAAGTACGCGACGTCCGTAGCGGCGGTTACCCAAGCTCTAGAGCAACTTGAAGGGGCCTTCCTTGTCAAGCGTGAGGAAAGCGGTCAACTGTGTTGGGGCTTTTTCCATCCAACGTTTGCGGACGCCGTAAGCGGTATCCTTAGTGGGAGACCAGACCTTGTAGAACTGTATCTAAGGGGAGCAAGAATCGAAACTCTACTGGCTGAGGCGGTATGTGGAGGTGCAACAAGTGTAAATGACGCTGTCGTGGTTCCAGTTGCTGGAATAGAAACCTTGATCAGCCGCCTGCTTGAGACCCCGGACTCAAAAGATATGAATGAGCGGCTGTTTCAGTTCCTAAACAGGCGAGCTCCAAAAAACGTTGTTCAACGAGTGCTACAGTTGGCTCCGAACTTACTCGATCGTCAAGGATCCTCAAGTCCTTGGGTGGGGATTGGCAGGCACGCGGAGGTTGTCCTTCGGGCGACCGCATTTTCCATGAACTTGCTCAGTGAAGATGTGAGAGTGGCCACATGTCAAGCGTTAGAAGAGGCTGCCCTCTATTCGTTCGACGTTTCGTTCCTGTCAGAAGAACCTATCCTCGCGATGCTTCGCCCGCACGAACTGATGAGACTCACGATCAAACTCGTGGCCATGCTAGATGATGAGATCCCGATTAAGATAGCGGAGCTTACGGAAGACGCTGATGCAGACGGAGATATCGACGACCAATTTGAAAGTGTCGAATCTTTCGTCAACAAACTGCGATGCCTTGCCGAAGAAGATGAGCGCATTAGAAACCGTCTCTACGAGCTGGAGGGTGATATTAAAACAGCCAAGACCGAAGTTGAAGCACGCAAGTCATCGGAAGAGAGCGAAAGTTTCTTCACTAATTTGCCATCGGCCACTATCGCAGAAGAAGCGAAACTCAGGTCGATATTTAGCGATATTGACGAATAAGACGTTCGCGCTCTGACTCGTATTGCAGTGGGATCGTGCAATATGAGTGGTCGCGATGTTCAAAGTCTCCCCAACGCGTGGTGCGGAATTGTGTCATTAACCGAGCTTTGTTGAGACTCCGCTTCTGGCCGCAAGGAGACTGCGTTAATAGATACTTGGTTTAGGTGAGATTAAATAAAGTAGATTGTCTGCTTTCAACTGCGGCTTCAACCAGTCGCCGGAACATCCTTCGTCCGCTTATCGCTGCCGAGGAGGGGTTAGTAGCGGAGTGACAACTACCTGCTTGGAGGGCACGTCGCCGCCCTGGATTACGCTGGATCCCCGTCCGTGAAGACGGGGGACGGCAACTAACATGTAGTGACTCTATCTTGCGGGCCGGCTCAACCTCTGCGCCTACGGATATTCTGGAACAAGGTATTGACGGCATCGATATCTCGCAGGAGCTCATCCGGTTGCGTAACAGCACGCTGCTGGCCGGCCGCATGTGAATGTGCACGCACATTGCGGCAACACTTGTCATGCAAACGTTGTACTTCGCGGTACTCGGCCTCCTGCACGATCATCACGCCATTAAGTCGGCCTACAGAGATACCGTCGCGGAACCGGACTACGGTTTCATTGAGTATTGTGTCCTCGATTCCCACTTCAATCGTGACGCGAAGGTCATCGTAGGCATTACGGATCGCAAACCGCTCATCATCCCCGGGAGGGTTATTGAAGTTGGCTGCAATTCTCTGGTGGTCGGCTCGGTGTTGTGTAATGCGATCACGATGCTTTCGCATGTCATAAGGCAATTCGGCATCGATGTAGCCAGGTCCTTCTGCGCGATAGCTGATCGATTTTATTGTAGGCGTCAGCTGGGCATCCGCGCAGAGTGTGATCAACTCTCCGAAGAACACCGCATCGTGGGTGAATACAATGGCTTGGCGGTTGGCGGATTCCTCAACTATCCGTCGCGCGACTGCGGTTCGATGGTTGTGGTCAAGGCTCGAAACCGGATCGTCGAATACGATCCCGGAAGTGGATCCCGACTGGTAGAGTTCTGCGAAGAAGTACGCGAGCGCGCACATGCGTTGTTCTGCTTCACTTAGTACGAGATGCGGGTCGAGCTGGCTTTCGTGAAGTAGAATGCCAAGGCGTACTGCTCCCGCATCACCGGTTGAACTGACCCCGGTCCGGATGTGGTAAAGGTCAAGCTTCCTGAGCTCTTCGTTCATCCTCCCGGCCAGCGCTTCACTGACGTACCTCTTGGCGAGTTGACCTGCAAACAAGCTAATTGGGCGGGTATTTCCGATATCCTCAAAGCAGCTTTGAAGTTTCGCCTTGTGGTCGAGATTGCCAATCACCTGGGCAAGGCTTTCGATATGCTCGGAAAGCAGCCGCCGTGCTTCCAACTCCTTCAGTCGAAGCCGCTTGGCCGCCAGGGCTTCCGTATCGAGGTTGGAGCGCAATGCGGCCGCCTCGGCGCGCAGGGTCTCCGCGATCTGGCGGATCGAAGCTGTCGGATTCGCACCGCGATACGCTGGCCTGTCCAGCCAAACTCCGTTAGCAATGGCGGTTCTGAGCCACTGAAGCCGAGAGAGCAAGTCTTCCTGGAGGGTCCGGGTGTCGTCCGGCAGCGTCGGCATGCGACTACCCAAGCTCTCCGACATGACTTGGGAGACGTTGAAGGTGACGGTCGCTTGGCCGATGTCGTGGACGATCTGTTGCCAAGCGCTACGCTCGGCCTGAGCGGCTTCGGACGCCGAGTCCCGGACATAGCGATCGAAGCGCTGCAAGCGATCCTTCGCTGCCGGAGTCAGCTCCTGTTGACAAAGCAAGCATACTGCACCTTCGTCTGTGACCGGAAAGGCTTGTCCCGGGTACGCGGCGCTAGTCGAGTACTCACGTGCAGCGTTGAACAGTAGCGCCCAGGGGCCTTGGCCCGTGCCGGGAAGCAGCGGCGTGGTATCTTCCGCCTGTAGCAGGGCAGATGCTGTGCGCTCAGCCGCCTCGGCATCCAGCAGCCTTCGATGCGCGGACTGCCTAGCCTCGATCGAATCATCGGACACGACGTTGGCGGCGGCGGCGATGCTGTTGGCCAACTCATCGACCCTCGTCGCGTTGTTGTCTAGGATCGTCGCCTTGGCTGTGGGGTCCGCCTCGCTGATCTCCTGGGGCAGGCGTGCAAGTTCTGCTTGCTCATCCTGGGTGAGCGTGGCTAATGTGCGCGCCCGCGTCAGATCCGTGGCGGCGCTGATCGGATGCACTGCCCGGCCGGCCTCGGTATCGGCAGGGATGACATTGAACGGTGTAACGTCTATAGCTAGACTGTTGATTTCTGCTTGAATCCGTGGACCAAGCGCCTGATTGAGGCCATTGGCTAGCTGTTGGAGGTAGGTGAGGGCGACCGGCTGAAAGATGGCCGCTTCCCTCGCCTGAAGGTAGTGTCGCGCGCAGTCGCCGTCGAAGACAGAGATGCCTCTGAGTTCGTGCCGAGGGACGTGGCCGCGCTGACCGCTCCAGAGGGCCTGGTCCGGGGTGCCGTCCAATGCGAAGTCGATGGTGGCGCTCGGCGTAAGTTGCTGGAAGTTCGGGTCATACGCGTTGGCGTAGACGGTGCCCGGGCTCCTGGCTCGGCACGCCTGCTTCAGTACACGCGCATAGCCGGACTTGCCGGCGCCGTTGCCGCCGTACACGATGGTGAGCCCTTGCGACTGGAACGCCAGAGTCTGGTCGCTCGGAATTTTCCCGACGTTAAGAAGTGTATGTAGAGATGTGAGAACTACAGTGCCTTCCTGATTCGGCTCGGCGGGAAAATGGTCCGCAGCGAACCTGGTCGGCTGCGGCGTGGACTTGATCGCACAGCTGATCCCGTGATGCTGCTTGGCGAGATCGAGAATCTCGCCAAGGTCCGCTTCGTTCCAGCCTCCCTGAATACACAGGCGCTGCAAGGCGTCTTGGCGCCATAGCGGTAGCCTGTCGGCCCATGCGAGCACTTCCTCGAAAATAGCCATAACCAAGCTCGATATCCTTCAAGGGCATAAGCATACGGATTAGTGCGCCATTAGACCACTGGTCACGCCCGGGGGCCCCGGTCATCGTTCGACGCCAGTTCAGGGCTTCTTTATCAGAGTTTTTCTAGGGGTCGAACTCGGGAAGGGGAGAGCAGATAGAACACGCGCCAATGGGCGCAGCCGATAGCTGACATATTGCTTCGTTTAACGCTGGTTAAACCAGCTAACTATCGCGTTGGAAATTTAATTCGTCGGCTGGGCGAGATTGATGCTGACTTTGGTTGCAGTTTCCTGGGGAGGTTGATGTGGAAGTGTACTTTGAATCTCAGATTTTTAGAGGTGCCCTTATATTCATCCACGGGGCCAGGAGCTGCCGAGAAGATTGGTCCATGCGTGATATGCTCAGAGGCATCGCGCAGTCAGGTGGAGTGAACAAGCAGGGATGTAAAGCTGTACAGGTCACGGATGCTGACGAGCATCAGGTAAGCAGAAACCAGATTTAACATAGGACAGATTATGCGGCGCCAGCGGACGGTGCCTGCACTGCGCATAATCCCGTTTTATGTTTAGTCTGGTGCGGCATTGCTCTGGCCCTTTCTGGGTAAAAAAATAGCACCCGTGTGGGTGCTATGACATTTCTGCTTGGATGAACCTTTCCTCCATGGATAGATACTTCTGGGTGCCCTGAGAACAATCTCAGCAGATGTTCCTTGCGATTTATATCAATCCCCTCTCTGCCATTGAGGTAGTGCCTTCAACCCCAACGACGATGTGATCGAGAACCCGGACGTCAATAAGTGCAAGTGCTTCCTTCAGGCGCCTGGTGATGGCTGTATCATCGCGGCTGGGTTCGGTGACTCCAGAGGGGTGGTTGTGCGTCATGATGACTGCTGATGCATTTAGTTCAAGGCACCGGCGAACCACTACCCTGGGGTAGACGCTGGCGCCATCAATGGTGCCTCTGAACAAGTGTTCAAAGGCGATCAGTCTGTGCTGACTGTCGAGGAACAGACAAGCAAAGTATTCGTCCAGCTCTGCTGCCAAGTGGAGTCGGCAGAACAACTTTACATCCGGAGGATTGGTAAACGCCTCCTTGTCCTTGATTCTGGTTTCGAGAATGCCAATAGCCTCGCGGATGGTGGCATTTTGGTAGTCGGTGAATCCAGGGGCTATTGAACCAGCCCCAAGAATTTCGTAGTTCATATTCATGTCGTGATGCTCCAGTGGGTATTTGAGGGGTTGGTTGGCATCTGGTGGCGCCACCAGTGCTATTCCCTTTCCACAAGCGAAGCGTTACGGCATGAAGTGAGATCATGTGAATGTCTGCCACTTAACGGGATTTCTGACTCAGTGTGTGATGTGTAGAGAGTAAAGAAGAAGGCACCATCCCTTCGGGATAGTGCCAGTTTGTTACGCAGCTGCGGACTTTGCCTCAACGACCTTGAGATCTATGCCCAGTTCCTTGCTGAGGGCAGCGAGGCGAGCATCACGCTCAAGGCGGGCCTCAAGTTCGAAGGCTCCGGACTCAGCTTCCGCCCATTTGGCATAGTTATCCAAGGTCGAAGCACCACGATTGGCAGCAACGAACAGGGTTGCGAAGAAGTTAAAGAACGCATGGAATGCTTTGCGCATAAGAAGTACTCCGGGTAGGTGATAGTACTGGGGGGTCAGTACCTCACCAGGAGCGTAGCGTTACCGGGGGGGGGGGTACTTTGAATTCAAGCCAGAGACTTCCAGTTACTGAGTCAGTACCTATTTTGAAAATTTCCCAGAACCCTCTGGTTAAATTTTGACCAAAAAATTTTGCACTTTTATCTCAACCCCGCGTGGCGTCTGGGTTTGTACACTTTGCACGGTTTTTACGTTTTTACACCCTGTACAGGTTTTACAGTCTGAGATCGGGGTCTCTCTGTTGTTCGCGTATGCAGGGCTGGTGGACTCGTCCTACCCGCATCCCCCGAGTGCTGGCCGAGCGTAGCTTTAGCGGAGCGCAGGCCAAGGCACGGCATGGGGGTAAGGGTAGGGCCTCAGTAAATGAGTATGAATAAGCCTCCCCTCTCTGATGGCCCGCGCATACCCCATGCCGTGCTTCGCCCGTCGGCCTCCGCTGACGCTACGCCTAGGGCGGCACTCGGGGTATGCGCGGGCATTAATAATGACAACAATATGTCGGGGTTTAGTATATCGGCCCCCTATAGCAAGGAAGCGCTGATTTCGTGAACTTAGTATCCCGGTAACGTATAGGTAAATCGATTCCAGATGGGCCTCAAGGGCTCTGACTGTGCGTCTCCATTGGAGTCGATCACAGCCGAGGGTGTCTCGGCTTGAAGGCATGGCAGAAGAGCTCCGGCGGATATTAGATACTCGGTGAAATATCGGTATTGAGGAAGCCAAAGATAAGCCATCGCTGATCAAAATTTAACCAGTTTGTAGTTGTGGTGATTCCAGGAAACTGTCCCCGCGTAGTGACAAGGTAGGGATACCGCCGCAGGCGGAGGGTGCCCTGCCGCTGTCGCGGAGGCGGGGAAAGTTTCCGGCAGGTAGACTAGCGGCAGTGAGGAAGCCTGGAGCAACAGAGTAGTGAAAGTGTTTTTTTGGTTTGCATTTTGCTCATCATCCCCAGTCTGCTCTCGGCCCCCGGCGGCCTTCGTCCCACTCGCTTTGGGGTACTCCGCTCCCGGGGATGCGCTTTCCATTATTATTATCGGTGCGTTGGCCAGCACAGTCTGGGTTGTTGGCTAGTGGTATTGCCGATCGAAACCCATGAAAACGATTACGGCGCGGGAAATAATAACAACGGATACACCAAAATAGGAAAAGCCGTATGCGTAAAGAGTCATTAGCCCTTAGGACTTTGGTAATAGTAGATGTCGTTGTCCTTGGATTGGTCGGGTATCTTGTGTCACATGTTTTGGTTCAATTTGTCATGGGCTAGATATGCCCTCTAAAACGTGATTTTCATCACCAGCCTTTGTCTGTATCGCCCTGAACTGAAGCCAGAATTTGAAGGTTTATACAATCTGGGAATATTGGGCAAAGCTCAGAACCATTATCTTGAGGAGCTGGAGGGAATTGACTGTAAAAACCGGGCACACCTGTAAAACCGTAAAAACTGTAAAAGGTGTGCAAACCCAAGTGCAGCCTGGGTTTGCACACTTTGCACACTTTGCACACCTTTTACGCTTTTACAGTAGAGAGGTGGTTTTTACACCCCTCTCTATTTTCATGGCGCCCTACGCTGGCGTGTATACCAGGGAATTATTTTTGCCTCTTTGTACTGTCCACAGATGCTTTGCCCCTTTGGAATAGGCTTCCAGGACCCGTCGTGATTGTCGAGTACTAATACCTTGCTGTTGGCAGGCTTCTAAGATGGCACCCTGAGTAGTCTGTCCGGCAGATATAGCACCAAGGACTGTAGATATGATCGATTGATCCGCACGCTGCCTACTCTCTTCCAGAAGATCCACATACTCGGTCAGGGATACAGAACGGTCTTCGGAAATAGTGAAAGTGATGGGCACGAAATGTCCCCTGGTCTTATCAGGGGCTGTCGTGACAGTTTTTGAGCCATCTGCGTTATCTTGGGGTATGAGGTAGATCATCTCGTCGCAGTCAGCTCTCACATCACCTACCCCTTCGAACACAGGCAATCCTTCCTTGGTTTTGTGCTTGTTGGTATGAGCAAGAAGGACGAAAGACGCGCCTTTCACACAGAATGTGCGCAATAGCTTCATAAATGCCTTTACTTGATCCTTCCTCATTGGGTCCACAAGCTTCTTCATGGTATCAAAAATATAGAGCTTGCCGCTGAGGTCAGGACTATCCCTCAAGGCTTGGAAGAAATCCTCCTCCTTCGTCTCGGTGATATCGAAGTTGATGAACTCAAACCCATATTGTTTGGCAAAACTCTGGTAGTCCCTGAGTTCGGATCCGGAGCAATCGAGGTTCAGGTAACGGATGTCTGTGGTCTCACTGATCTGGCTGCAGACCCAGTTCATGATCGTTGTCTTGCCAGCATTAGGTTCAGCGCAAATGACAGCAATATGCTGATTGATGATCAAGTTATCAAAGAGGAATCGCTGGTTTTCAATGTTCTTAACATGCTCGTCGGTAACCAAAAAACTGTCGACTGCAGCTGCCTCACTGTCAAAACGGTGGAGATAAGTATCAACGGCCTCTACCCCCTCCTTATCTTCAAACTCGTACCAGGAATCGAAACGGGGAGGAGGATAGTCAGATTTCGCACTGATGAGTTCTTTGGCTGCCACGATAAGGTGTGAGTGACTCCTCGAACCCAGAACGACGTATTGGTGGGATGGGTAGCTATTTTTCAGCGATGCGCAGATATCGATCAGGTCTTCAGCATGAAGAGGAGCAATTGTCTTTGCGCTGATCCCGGTCTTGTGGAGGGCAATTGCATCAGCAATGGACGTTGCGACGAAGACTGTGTTGCCTTCACCCAATTGCATATAACGAGGGCTGCTGTGCTCAACAGGATTGCTGACAATCTCAGCCCCGGGGGTGTAGACGCACTGACCCACGACGGTGTGGCTAGTGTCAAGAAGCTCAAAGCTGTTCGTCGCATTGGCCCCACTTTGGTCCTCCGTGGACTCAAACAAAAAATGAGGGTGATCATCCGCTCCTGATATTTCATCGATTTCTGGTTGGATGTCGATGTCATGGTCGAGTGCGTTAAGGAGTTCTTTCAGTATGCACATGTTTAGTTTCCTGTATATGAAAATAGCCCCCTCATAGAGGGGGCGTGCTTTTACTGCCAGCCCATATAGGTGTAGTGAGCGACCCCAGGCCTTTCCTCGCCTTTCGCATCAATCGCATGCTTGCGGTCGGAATGGATCTTTGCACCAAGGGCTTTCAGAGCACTAACGCCATTGGCCGGAGTCACGCACCCAGCATCGTGAAGCGCCAGGCTGCTGATCCCCCCCTCTTTCGCCGCGATGATAAGATTCAACAGCTTGCCTAAGTGGTAAGGGAGGGTAACTTGGGGTGTCAGGTTGGGAAGATTGACAATCAGAGAAGACTTCTTGCTCATGCGTAGGCCTCCTGATCACGCTCAGCGATACGTTCTTCAAGCCAGGTGTCTACCTCGGTGGACACCCATGCCCGCGAAGTACCGCCCGGGACAAGAGAGATGCTTTTAGGGAACTTACCTGTACTCGACAAATGGTAGATGTGGGATTTGGAAATCCCCGTCATTTGCATAACTTCCCTTATGCGCATCAATTTCTTATGTTGGTAATGGTGGTGTTGTTGCTTCCCAATGTGGTTCATAAACTGTCCTTTAAGGTTGTTGGAGAATACGTCGTCCTCAACAGGCGACAAGGGCAGAGTAGGACTGATGGATAACCTTTGAAATCAAGTGGAAGTATGGGGTTTTGCTGAAATGCCCTCATAAGTATATGATATTAAAAAGAAATAATATCGGCATGTTGATATGGAATACCCCCAATATTGTTTGATTGCTATATATGCTTGTGCCCTAACAACCGAAGGGTAATAGGAGAAGTTCAAGAATTGGGGAGATAGCTACAAGTCGATACACCGCTACCAATTGGAAATCAGACATTCTAGAAATCCGACTAAGTGGCGATCAATCTGTTGTCAACGGAGACGGCGGAAGGGGAATAGAAATCCTGTAGATTGCAGGATGCAGGATGGTATTTAAAATACAATCAATGAACAACATCAATCACAAAGTGGCCCGCCCAGGCTTTGCCGGGGGATATTTACTTTCCTCGCTGTAGTCCGGTGCCTTGTTTGAAGTCAATTAAATCTTGTTTTTTGAAGAAATCATCTTTTCCATGAGCGAAAAGTCTTTCGTCAATCTTTTTCAGCATCTCCCAAACTTTAGTTTGAGTTGGGTTGCCGATTAATTGATAGCATTCTTGCAGATCTTTTACTACCTTGTGATTGTTTGGATTGGGGTTAGCCTTTGTTATCAACCAAAACTTAAAGGCAATCTCCCTATTTTTTTGCATTGAAGGGGAGGGTTTCCCTAAAATTAAAGTCTCTGTATCTGCTTTTGTGGATTGCTTATTCAATTTAAGGATGTGTTCCCGCAGGAAATAAAACGTACTAAGTAGAAATCGGGAACTACACAAATACCCCTCTTCATTGCTCACGAGATAATGACTGCCGCCCACTGAAAATGATTGCACATCAATATATATAAGCTTGTCGCTTCCCTCACCAACAGTACCATCTACAGCTCTTATGTCAGGATCTTGGCTCAAGAATTCATCACAATGCATGGCATCTATTTGCTGAATATACCCAGTCTCCGAATCTTCGTAGCAATAATAATCATCATCAATCTGGATTCGTGAGACACCGAATATAGTCTCTCCTATTATGTACATTGGTACTTCGTAATCATTAACAATCTGGAGTAGTGTTTTAACAGCTTCTATCGTAAATGTGTGGGTGTTTTCAAGGCCAAGAGTTTTGATTGTGCTAGCAATAGACACCAAGCGGGGGAGAACAATATCATTCACTGTCAATTTCTTCCGATTAAGTTATTCGTGTTAAGTTTTCAAGGTAGTCGGCCCACTCCTGCATCATGTGTGTCCTTTCGTTCATCAGCTGAGCCTTGTTGTAGGTGGATCTTACCCGGTCTTGACTGATGTGCGCCATCTGGAGCTCTATGGCATCTGCCGAATAGCCCATCTCGTTTAGAAGAGTGCTTGCGGTATGCCTGAACCCGTGACTGGTCATATAGCCTGTTCCGTATGGCTTCTTTGTCGCTGGGTTGATAAGCCTCCGCAGGGCCGCAGTGGTTGTGTTCTCGCTCATTGGACTGCCGTGTCCGTGGCTGGTGACAAAGACATAGGGGTGTCTTCCAGTGATTGCCCTGACTTCATTGAGTATCTCGATAGCCTGTCTGGCCAAGGGAACCTTGAGTTCCTTGCCCGCTTTCATCTCGGAGCCAGGGATGGTCAGCATGGCTTGCGCAAAATCAATGTAGCTCCACTTCATGAAGCGGATATTCTTGGGCCGCAGGAACAGAAGAGGCATCAGCTTCAGGGCGCAGGTGGTAACCGGGTCTTGCCTGTTGCTCGGGTTGTAGATCTGTTGGATCAAAGGCCCTAGTTCTTCGGGATCTGTTATGTGACCAAAGTTACCCTTCTGGCGGTGGTCAGGCCTGGGCAGTAGTTCCGCCAGGCCTTGGGCGGGATTGTTCTCAATCAAGCCAAGTATCAGCAGTTCGTTGAATACTCGGCGTAGCACCCCTGCCATGCGCTTGGCCGTTTCCCGGGCTCCCCGATCTGATACTAGGCTCAATACCTTGAGCAGTTCCAGGGTGGTGAAACTATCTACGGGCTTCTTGTCCAGATAGGGGTACAGGTTCTTCTCCACCCGCTGCACCAAATCCTCCTCGGTAGCTGTGGCCAGATTCTGTTTGGCGATCCAGTCCTTGGCGTAGTGGCTGAAGCGCTTTTCATCCATCTCAGCTTTGAGGCGATTGACCGTCTTGGCTTCGGTGGGGTTCTTGCCTTCAGCCACCAATCGCCTGGCTTGCAGGTGGGCCTCTCTGGCATCCTTCAGGGAGACCTCTGGATAGCTTCCAATAGTGAAGGTGCCCCGGTTGCCATTGATCCTATAGTCGTACTTCCAGACCTTTGAGCCGGTACTCCTGACAAGGAGGAACAGTCCTCCCTGGTCAGTTAACTTATAGTTTTTGGCTTCTGGTTTGGCTTTGGATACTGAGATGTTGGTTAATGGCATCCGAGTCGCTCATTGAAGGGGTAGGGGATGACGGTCTGATGGTGATGGAACCGTCATGTAGACCGTCAATTGACACGGATAGTATAGGATGCACAGGAGCACATTGGAACAGTATCGCTATGATTATAAAGAAAAATATCTATATTCAGCGTCCGATACGTCCGATGATTTACTTCTTGTGGCGTTCTCCCTCACCGCCAAATTAAAAAACCCCGGTCCAAAAGACCGGGGTTTTTTAATTTGTGGTTATGAGAGGATCTGATGAGAACCCTCCGGTTCGACAAATTGCGGCCAGCAATTTGGACAAGGAGCGCAGCGACGCAGCCCCGAAGGGGTGATTTCGGCCTTAAGGCCGAAATTATCAATCCCTCCCTCACCGCCACATTAAAAACCCCCGGCCTAAAAGACCGGGGTTTTTTAATGTGTGGTCATGCGGGATTGGACGAAAATCCTCTGCTTCGACAACTTTGCGCTGAGAGCTGGGCGCCTTAGTGAAGCGATGCCGCAGCCGGAACCGATAATTTCGGTCTGCATGGGCGAAATTATTAGCCTTCCCCTCACTGCCATTGCAAGGGCTGGTGCAGCAGGCCGTAGTTATTATTGTTGGCAATCAAGTTTATCTCTATTTGGAAAATGAGCGCAGACTCGCTTCGGGTAGTTTCCGCCATGTTGTGATTCGTCAGATAAATAAAAGTGTAGTTTTGTAACGCCAGCCCTAAATCATTGCTTATCTTCCTTGAAATCGTTGTTTTACCCCGCAAGCTGTGGATAAATATCGGCGGCTGCAAAGATTGTGGCCACTTCATTTCGCTCCACTTGCTGTTGTATTTATTTCTGATTGCATATCCATACAAAAATCAGCACTCAGAATACTTGCGGAGGCAGTGGCTGGCGCGTTGTGAGGGAGTGGCGTGACTTCAGGGAATCAGGTTCTGATTCAGGGGTGGCTCTAATAAGAGGGGGCGGCAGAAATGCCGGGATTATCAGCAGTGAGACCGCGTATTTTGTGGTTTTGCGTCTATTGCAATTGCGTGTGGCTGACCAGGTTGCACGCTGCTTGAACATTGCAACCTCTCAGCACTCATGATTTAGCCCTGCTATCAAGCCGTCTGGTACGGATGCTTAGTGTTATTGATTATAGCTATGACAACGAAACCGTGTTCTTTGGGAGGACATAACCATGCAATTCAAGCAAACGCTTGCTTATACCGCACTCACACTGGCTATTGGGGGCACAGCGATACCATCGCTGGCGCAGATTGAAGAAATTGTCGTAACCGCACGGAAAGCTGAGGAAAGTCTGCAGCAAACGCCTGTGGCGGTTACCGCATTGAACGAAGATATGTTGATCAAGGCCCAGGTGACGGAGATTGCCGATCTGCGTCGCTCTGCGCCCAATCTGTCGATTCTGCCCGGCGGCACCGGTTCCTCGGCTCTGGTGTTTGTCGCCATCCGCGGTGCAGCTCAGGTATCCCCGGGCGGTGCAGCGGATGCTGCTGTCGGTACTTATATCGACGGTGTCTACTATGCCCGTCCGACTGGCGGCAACCTGGACATGTTTGATGTGCAACAGGTGGAAGTGCTGCGTGGACCACAGGGTACCCTGTTTGGCCGCAACACGACTGGCGGCGCATTGAATATCCGCACCAATGACCCAACGGATGAGTTTGAAGGCTACGTCAAGGCTGATATGGGTAACTTCAACAGCCGCAAGATTGAAACCGTCATCAATATCCCCATCACCGATGAACTGGCCGCCCGCGTTTCCTATCGGTTCAACGACCGCGATGGTTATGGTGATTACAAGGGCTATACCGATAACAGCAACTGGAGTGCCTGGAATACACCGATTCCGGCTTTCGGTGGCTTGACCCAGGCCAATCTGTTCGGTGTGTCAGCGGTGAATAATTTCAACTTTGCCGGTCTCAATCAGGAAGCGGCTGCCATTGATGAAAACATGTATGGCCGCGCCAAACTGCGCTGGGAGCCTGCAGATCTCAATCTGATCGCCACCTTCGGTGTTGACTGGAGTGAAATGCGCGATACCGGCCAGCGCGTTGATGTGAGAGGCATCAATGAAGGCTTTACCGCCGGCCCGTTCACGCTGGGCCAACTGCTGTCCTTGTCCGGCTTTGATGCGCAAAGTTTTATTGACCGTCAGAAATTCCACGACAGTTACTGGAACGTTGACAACTCAAGTGCCAACCCGGTCTATAACGACAGGCAAATGCACACCCCTTCATCCAGCAACAAGAACACCGGAGCCTATCTGGATCTGGATATTGACCTGGGTGAATATCAGTTGAAGTCGATTTCTTCCTACCGGGAGAACAGATCAACAGGGGTTGTCGACCTGGATGGTATACCGGTCAATCTGTTGACCTTTGGCAGTGTCTGGGATCAGGAGCAGTTCAGCCAGGAGTTCCAGCTCAGTGGCACGATGGGCGATAACCTGGAGTGGATCACCGGCATTTATTATTTCAGTGAATCCAGTGCTGAAATCTCCCGCTCGCGCGCCTTTGGTATTTTTGCCGATGTTTTTGCTCCGGGTGTTCCTCCAGAATTGGCGAATGCTCCGGTCAATGCAGGCAGCGATGGCGTATTTGATAACACCTCCATGGGTGCTTTTGCCCAGGCCAACTACCAGTTTACCGACTCCCTGAGGGGTACGCTGGGTATCCGCTACACCTGGGATGAGCGCGATGTTCTGTGGCGCGGGTCGGCTCCTGAACCCGGCCAGCTGGTACCTGCCAACTGTATCGTCAGCGCCCCTGACAATCCCGGTGTCTGCGCCCAAACCGATAGCGCCACCTTTGATTACCCGGCCTGGACTCTGGGTCTTGACTACCAGGTAAACGACGACCTGTTCCTCTACGCCAAGACCAGTGGTGCCTCCATGTCCGGCGGCTGGAACGTGCGTTCTACGGTTGCTCCTGCATTCGATCCTGAAGACGTGATCGATATTGAGTTGGGTTTCAAGTCTGATCTGTTTGAAGACCGGGTGCGCTTCAACACCGCCCTGTTCTATTCGGAGCAGACTGATCAGCAACGCTTTATCAACGAGTGGGATACGGTCACCAACTCCACCACCCAGTATGTTCGCAATGCGGGTGAATCCACAGGCTATGGCGCCGAGTTTGAACTGACCTGGCTTCCCTGGGACGGCATGGAAATCAACAGCACCTTGGCGTTTTTGAAAACCGAGTATGACAAATACGAGGTTCTCGAAGGCATCACCACTGGCCCCAATGCCGGCCAGACTGTACTGGTAGATCACTCCGGAGAAAATGCGCCACAAGCGCCGGAAATGACCTTCGGTATCGGTGCTACCCAGAATGTGCAAACCGCACTGGGTTCGCTGGATCTCCATGTCGATTACTACTACGTGGATGATACCTGGTTCCAGGACAATACCGTCAGACCCGGTGAGAGTGCCGGTTATCAGGCCCAGCAAATTGAGGAAATGGAGTTCAACGCCATTCCCGGTTACGGTCTGGTGAATGCCATGGCGACCCTCACCACCGTTGATGAGCGCTGGGAAGTCAGTCTGTGGGGCAAAAACCTGGCAGACAAGGAGTATCACACCGGTGTAGCCAACTTCTACACGGCTTTTGGAACGGCCAACTGGTACCTGGGAGCACCTCGCACCTTTGGTGCATCTCTGAAATACGCCTGGTAATTCACAGGCGATAGCGGGCGGTGGTGGGGTTCTCCCTGCCACCGCTTTTTTTATGCCTGCTTGATTTAAAACAATGACTTATGAAACAAATATGTTAGCATGGTAATGCTGTTGTATTAAAACGGCGCGATAAAATAAATGGAGTTTTTTCATAAGCTTATGCAACAAACAGGATGCAATAAGCATTAATAACACCAGAGGATACAAACCATGCACTTCAAAAGGAAATTGCTCACAACAACACTGACCGCTACCTGCTTTAGCCTGGCTCTGCCGACTTTGGCTCAATCGGTTCTTGAAGAAATTGTCGTAACCGCTCGTAAATCGGAAGAAAGCCTGCAATCGACACCTGTCGCCGTGACAGCGCTTAACGAGCAAATGCTTGCGGAGGCCCAGGTGACTGAATTGGCCGACCTGCAGCGCACTGCTCCCAGCCTGTCCATTATGTCCGGTGGTACTGGCTCTTCCGCGCTGATCTTTGTCGCCATCCGCGGTAATGCCCAAGTGTCTCCCAGCGGTGGTACCGACCCTGCCGTCGCCACCTATGTGGATGGCGTGTATCTGGCGCGTCCCACTGGCGGCAACGTGGATATGTTTGATGTTTCCCAGGCGGAAGTGCTTAGCTGACCCTAGGGCACACCCCGCTTGGACGTAATACCTCGGGGGGTATCCTGAATATTTGCATCAACGCCCCCTCAGGCGCGTTAGAAGGCTATGTGAAGGGTGAAGTGGATAACTCAGTGGACACAAGAAAATTGAAGCCGTTGTCAATATTCCCACCAAGGGCGAAGAGCTGGCCCCAACTTTGGAGACAGGTTTTTTTATGGCGGGCTGTATACGCTGTTTTGACGATATTTGAAGCTAAAGGCAGCGCATTACCGCTTTTCTCGCGAAATAATCACACAATGGGCTGGCCGCGAAAATGTAATACTTTCAGCTTAGGCTTGTCACAAAAATATAGTTGACTATACTGTCCATGCAAAAGTTCCGTATCAAGTGCTAGTCCCGCTTTATTCCATGATCCATGAAATGCAACAAGTAGCGCAAATGAAGTGCAATAAATAGCACAAAATAGCAACGGAGTAGTTGTACATGAGGGAGTTTAATGATCAATCCACTGGTGTTTTTCCCCACTTTTCATCCATCTTTTACCACCCGGGAAAAGGATGGTTTCTCCTTCTGTTTGATCTAGCTCGATGTGACTGCTTCAGCCACATTTCCGTTGACACTGATCTTGACTTATAAACTGTTCATAACCACACGTGTTCTTGGAGGACATAACCATGCAATTCAAACGAAAAGTGGCCTATACGGCCCTGACTCTCGCCATCGCAGGGATGGCAAGCCCAACGATGGCGGCTATGGCCATTGATGAAATCGTAGTTACGGCCCGGAAAACGGAAGAAAGCCTGCAAAGTACGCCTGTGGCGGTTACCGCGCTCAACGAACAGATGCTGGCCGAGGCTCAGGTTGTCGAGCTGGCTGATTTGCAGCGTACAGCGCCCAGTCTTTCCGTGATGACCGGTGGCACCGGCTCTTCCGCCCTGATTTATCTGGCGATTCGCGGTAACGCCCAGGTTTCTCCAAGCGGTGGCACCGACCCCGCAGTGGCCACCTACGTCGACGGCGTCTATCTGGCGCGCCCTACCGGCGGTAACGTGGATATGTTCGATGTGTCACAGGCGGAAGTCCTGCGCGGCCCGCAAGGCACACTGTTTGGTCGCAACACTACCGGTGGTGCGCTGAATATCAAAACCAACGATCCTACTGGCGAATTTGAGGGTTACGTAAAGGGTGAAGTGGGCAACTACAACGCCAAGAGAGTGGAAGCGGTTGTCAATCTCCCCATTGCCGGTGACGAACTGGCAGCCCGTTTTGCCGGGCGCTACAACGACCGCGACGGATTTGGCGAATACCGTGGCTACACAGACCCCAACGGTTTCTTCTTTGATGGATTGAACCAGGACGCTGGCGATATTGATAAAAACACCTATGTGCGCGGTAAGATCAAGTGGGAGCCTGCTGATCTTAACTTCGATGCCACCCTGGGAATGGACTGGAGTGATTTTGAAGACAGTGGTCAGCGCACCCAGCTGATGGCTTTCAATCCCGGCGGTGCCGGTGGCTTTGCCGGGCTCATTACCAACACTATCGGTTTTGATCCACAAAACTTTATTGCCCAGCAAAGTTTTGAAGATTCCTACTGGAATGCTGACAACTCTTCCGTGAACCCCTCTGAAGTCGATTCCCGTTTGGCGCGACCCGGTTCAACCAACGAAGGCAAAGGTATTTATCTCGACGTGAATGTCGCTCTCGGCGATGTTGATTTCAAATCCATCACCGCCTACCGTGAGGCCTCGTCCTCCGGTACTGTGGATCTGGATGGTACACCGGTACAGCTGCTGACTTTCTACAGCGAGTGGGACCAGGATCAGATCAGTCAGGAGTTCCAGCTCAGCGGTTTCATCAATGACGATCTGCAGTGGATCACAGGTCTGTATTACTTCCAGGAAGACAGCGGCGATTTCTCCACCAACCGCTTTGGCGGCGGCGACATGGCGTTGACCCTGGAAACCCTCGGCATGGCCCCTCCCGGCCTGCCTCTGGCGTTGATCGGCGCCCAGACCAGCACCAACGATGCGCTGCATAAAAACACCTCCTATGGTGCTTTTGCCCAGGCTAACTATTCCTTCACTGAAAAGCTGCGAGGCACCATCGGCTATCGCTACACCTTCGATGATCGCCAAACCAAGATCTTCAGTCAGGATCCCGAGGGAGGCCAACCCGGTGTTGCCGCCCCCGGCTGTAAAATCGCCCCGGTGGACAGGGATGATGGCGTGACCTGTGAGCGTACTCAGGATGCTGATTTCGAATACCCCGCCTGGCTGGTAAGCCTTGACTACCAGCTCAACGACGATCTGTTTCTTTATGCCAAAACCAGCGGCGCTTCCATGGCCGGTGGCTGGAACTTCCGTACCTCCAACAACCCCTCGTTTGGTCCCGAGCAGGTCAAGGATGTTGAAGTTGGCTTCAAGTCTGACCTCTTTGATGGCCAGGTCCGCCTCAATGGTGCCTTCTTCTACATGAAAGCCAGCGACCAGCAGCGTCTGATCAATATCGCAGAGGGTTTGACCCCCGTACAATTTATTCGCAATGCCGGTAAATCGGAGGCCAAGGGTGCCGAGCTTGAGCTGACCTGGCTTCCCTGGGAGGGCATGACCCTGAATGCAAGCCTGTCGCTGCTGGATATGGAGTATGAAAAATACGAGTCTGACGAGTTGATTACCAGCGGTCCCAATGCTGCAGCACCCGGCGCGCCGCCAGTGGTAGTGACTCTGGACAGGAGTGGCGAAAATGCTCCCCATTCCCCGGAGATGACATTCAGCCTCGGGGCTACTCAGACGTTTTATACCACTCTGGGTGAGCTGGCGCTGCACGTTGATTATTATCGGGTAGACGAAACCTGGTTCCAGGACAGCACTGTCAACCCAGCGGAAGGTGCGGCTGTGCAAGCTTCCCAAGCCGCAGAGAAAAAATGGAACTCTGTCCCCCAGTATGACCTGATCAATGCCCAGGCCACCCTGCGTACTGATGATGAGCGTTGGGAGTTTGCGCTGTGGGGCAAGAACCTGGCAGACGAGGAGTACTACACCAGCGTTGCCAACTTCTGGAATGCCTTTGGAACCACCATGCGTTATGTGGGTGATCCCCGTACCTTTGGTGGCTCTGTGCGCTACAACTGGTAATACTGTTCAGGCGCAAGCTTGAAGAGTGAAAAGGGGCTGCCAATGGCAGCCCCTTTTTTGTTGGCAGGCGTGAATTGTCACTGCAACAGGCACAAAAAAACGCCCCGTCGGGGCGTTTTTTATCGCGGTTGTGTAGCGGGCTCAGCGTTCCAGCAGCTTGAGTTTGCCGGGCTTGCCATCCCACTCTTCCGCATCGGGAGGAGAATCCTTCTTGACAGTGATGTTGGGCCAGATCTGCGCCAGTTCGGCATTCAGCTCCAGGAATACTTCCTGACCCGCCGGCAGTTCATCCTCGGCGAAAATGGCCTCGGCCGGGCATTCCGGTTCGCACAGTGCACAGTCGATGCACTCGTCGGGGTGAATCACGAGAAAATTGGGGCCTTCGTAAAAACAGTCCACAGGGCAGACTTCAACGCAATCTGTGTGTTTGCACTTGATGCAGTTTTCGCCGACAACAAATGTCATGGGCTGGGTTCTCCTGTCTTATTTGACACGGGCAGTGTGACGGGAAATGTCACGGGAAGCGGCGAATTATAGAGTAAAAAATCGGGGCCGTCAGCTTTGCGAAAGCAGTGATTTCAGCTGGTAAAGAAGATCCAGTGCAGCCCTGGGTGTCAGGTCGTCAACCTCTGCATGCTGCAACGCAGCCAGTGCCGGGTGACTCACCGGCGCGGCGAACAGTTCCGGCTGGTAGGGGTTTTTGGTTTCGCGGCTGCCAGCCGGGGAGGGGGCAAGAATGGCCCCCTTCTCAAGGCGCGATAATTCTTTGCGCGCTTCGGCAATCACCAGGGGCGGAATACCCGCCAGCTTGGCCACCTGGATGCCGTAACTCTGGTTGGCGGGACCTTCCTGCACGGCGTGGAGGAACACGATGTTGTCGCGATATTCGGTGGCATCGAGATGCACATTGGCCACACAGGCAATCTGTTCCGGCAGCGCCGTGAGTTCAAAATAGTGGGTGGCGAAGAGCGTAAAGGCTTTAACCCCGCCCGCCAGGTGGCGGGCACAGGCCCAGGCGAGGGACAAGCCATCAAAAGTGCTGGTGCCACGACCAATTTCATCCATCAGCACCAGGCTGGCAGGTGTCGCGTTGTGGAGAATATTGGCGGTTTCAGTCATTTCCACCATAAAGGTGGAGCGGCCACCGGCCAGGTCATCGGAGGAGCCGATGCGGGTAAATATCCGGTCCACCAGACCGATGTGCGCTTCCGCTGCAGGGACGCAACTGCCAATATGTGCCAGCAATACGATCAAGGCTGTCTGGCGCATATAGGTGGATTTACCGCCCATATTGGGGCCGGTAATCACCAGCATCCGCCGCTCATCCCCCAGCCGCACATCATTGGCCACAAAGGGCTTGTCGAGCATGGCCTCGACCACCGGATGGCGCCCACCACGGATCTCAATGCCAGGCTTGTCACTCAGCACCGGTTGCACCCAGTCGAGGGTGTCGGCGCGTTCCGCCAGATTGACCAGTACATCCAGCTCGGCTATACCCTGGGCGCTGGTTTGCAGTGCCAGCAAGTCTGTGTTGAGGGTTTCAAGCAGTTCGTCGTAGAGGCCTTTTTCCCGCGCCAGGGCGCGGCTTTTGGCGCTCAGGGCTTTGTCTTCAAAAGCTTTCAGTTCCGGGGTGATATAGCGCTCGGCATTTTTCAGGGTCTGGCGGCGAATATAGTCAGCAGGCGCATGAGCGGACTGGCCCCGGGAAATTTCAATGTAATAGCCGTGTACCCGGTTGTAACCCACCTTGAGGGTGGAAATGCCGGTGCGGGCCTTTTCCTGTTCTTCGAGCTTGACCAAATAATCGCCAGCATTACTGCTGAGATTGCGCAGCTCATCCAGCTCCTGATCAAACCCCTCGGCAATCACGCCGCCATCGCGGATAACCACCGGCGGGTTGTCGGCAATGGCGCGGCACAATAGCTGGTGTTGATCGGGAAAGAGAGCAATGCGCTGGCGCAGTTCCTCAACGTAGGGTGTGTCGAGCTCGTTGAGCAGTTGTTGCAGGCTGGGCAGTACCGCCAACGAATCCCGCAATCGGGTTAAATCCCGGGGGCGCGCTGATCGCAGCGCGAGGCGACCGAGAATGCGCTCCATATCGCCAATGGCGGCAAGTGGGTCGCTGTAGCGCTCATGGCGGAAATTATCGCGCAGCAGGGCGATGGCTTGCTGGCGCTGCTGCAGTAGATCCAGCTTTCGCAGGGGACGGTTAAGCCAGCGTCTCAACAGACGACTGCCCATGGCAGTGCGGGTGTTGTCGACAATGGTGGCGAGGTTGCTGTCATCACCGCCATCCAGGTTGCGGTCGATTTCCAGGTTGCGGCGAGTACTGGCATCCAGCACCACGCTGTCCTCCGGCTGCTCCACTATCAGCCCCTGGATATGGGGCAGAGCGGTGCGCTGGGTTTCCTGGGCGTAGAGCAGCAGGCAACCAGCGGCGCCAATGGCGGCATGCAGATGATCGCAACCAAATCCGGCCAGATCCCGCGTGCCGAACTGATCGGTCAGTTTGCGGCGCGCCGTTTCGATATCGAATTCCCAGGGCGGGCGACGGCGCAGCCCTAGACGATTCACGAGGGGCACGGGGCAGGGGAAGTCCTCACCCAGCAACAGCTCGGCGGGATTAAGACGCTGTATCTCGCCAAGGAAGTTATCTTCCGATGCGGTTTCCAGCACATGAAAGCGACCGCTGCCGATATCCAGCACAGCGATGCCGTAACTGTTCCTGAGCTTTGTGGCGGCGACCAGCAGGTTATCACGGCGCGCGTCGAGCAATGCTTCATCGCTAACTGTGCCGGGCGTCACGATACGCATCACCTTGCGCTCTACCGGCCCCTTGCTGGTGGCCGGGTCGCCAACCTGTTCGCAGATGGCGACGGAAACACCCTGTTTCACCAGCCGCGCCAGATAACCCTCAACCGCATGGTAGGGTACACCGGCCATCGGGATCGGTTCGCCTGCGGATTTGCCCCGTGCGGTGAGGGTCACATCCAGCAAACGGGCGGCTTTGCGCGCATCGTCAAAGAACAGCTCGTAGAAATCGCCCATGCGGTAGAACACCATCTCATCCGGGTGATCAGCCTTAATGCGAAGGTATTGCTGCATCATGGGGGTATGGGCGTCGGCAGCTTGTGCTGGTGAGGACATGGAGAACCTGTAGCGATTATTAAGCGGGTGATTCTACGTGATTGACAGTGGGTAGCGGAACTACCGGTGCCGGCTGGTTTACGTTATGTTGTACTTTTGCGCCAGATGCAGATCGACGCAATGGTGGACACCAAAACCGAAGGCGTTGTGGCGTGGTTTGCGATTGAAGCGAATGTTCTCTGGATCACCATATTCTTTTGAATCCCGTCCTGCCAGGGTGGTGCACATAAGAATCTTGTCACCTGGCATAACTTCAGCGCCATTGATCTCGATTGATTGATGCAAGTTCTAAACGTGCTGACAGGTGGATAGGCGCGCATTAATCCGAGAAAAACCTTGATAGGAAATTTGTGGTCTTTGATCCTGATTGCCGCAGCTACCAGCTTCACAGTGCTGATGCTGGGGCCGACGCTGCTGGGGATTTGCCGGGGCTCTGGGAGCCGCAATCATTATGTGCTTGGTGCCCAAGGGGCTCGTGCCCTTCGGACTTGCGGTCGTGTACACCAGGCAGGCGGTCGCCGCTGCTTTTGGGTAATCTATCGGCAGCTGTTGGGTGGGATGATTGGCTGGCGTGGCGTCTTCTGGGTGCTAGTCCCGATTATTGTTGGTTGGCTTAACTTGGCTTAAACCAAATAAAGTAACTTTTATTCGATCCGAAAGTCAGTGCTCAAAGCCCGCCAATGCGCTTCTAACTGCTCTTTATGGTTATGCTGCATGGGCAGGTCTGTGAGTGCTGATGTCCATAGTGTCCTGGCTTTGTCGAGGGTGTCGTTCAGGTGAGGCTTGATTGCGCGCCAAGGTATGTCTGCTTTTTCTGACCAGGTCTTGAAATCTCCAAGGTTTGCCTTGTACCAGTCTTTGTTATTCCCCAAATTCAGCGCCAACAGCCGTTCTCCAGCGATGTACGTTTTAGTGGTGAGTATGTCGTAGGCCGGGGACAGTTCCGGTGTGCTCTTGTCGGGGTAGATCACGCTCCAGTTTTTCAGATGAGCATCGCCATTGGCTAGCAATATGTTCACCAGTAGTCGGCGGGCGAATTGCTGTACATTGGCCAAGGGGTCACCGGTGTACTGATAGAGGACTTTGCCAATCTGTTCTGCGTTGGCGCTGTCGTATTTTTCATGGGGATACTTGACCAGAATTTGCGCGAAATCCTCCATGTGTATTCGCTGGCTGTTGTGTCTGTCGAAGCGGCGTATGGCAAAGGCAAATTGCTCGTTGGGGAGGTTGATGGGAGGTAGTGCTCCCAGCTTCTCAATCTCTACCAAGCGAATATCGGGGATGTCGATGCCAGCCAATTCTGCCAGCCGCATTGCTGTGTATTCGTTCAACGGCACATTAGCGTGTTTGGTGGATGGGGTTTTGACGATCCAGTCTCCGAGATCTCCCGATTTGGCTATCTGATAGCGCCCTTCCTTTTCCCGCATGGAGAACTTCATCTGGATGCCTGCCAGAGAGAAGCGATTGGTCTGGTCTTGTACTGCGGGTTTGATCGCCCTGGCGTTGCCTATGGCGTTGAGAACGTAGCTGGGTATTTCGCCTGGATCTAGCGGCGTCGCGATCACCGCACCAGGCAGATCCTGCCCCAAGTATGTGAATAACTTAAATTCGTTATCGATATGAATCTTCAGCATTTGCGCTAGCAGCTCGCGCAATGCGCCTTCAGGTAGAAGATTCGACAGAACCGGGTGTAATCGTTGCCGCCTTGCCCATGGTGTTCGCAGTACTTTATTGACGTGGGGGAAAGTAGGGTGGGTAATAAGAGTGAATGTAGGCCGCGAGTTGTCGGCGATAAACTCTGGTGCAAAGTGAAGAACATTGCGCCCATCCTGGAATCCTGTCAGGTATCCGACAGTGGCATTGTGGAGACTGAGTTTGAGCACGCTTGCGTCCAGCACGGTCGTCATGCCTCGTCCTCAAGTAGTCCCTTCCAGGGGTTTTCTGCCCCAGAGGACGAAGGAGTTTGTTCCGTTTCAGTGCTGCTTGGCTTATTCGCTGTGTTGCTCAGCAGCTCGCGCACGGCCTGTAGCTTTTCTTGAGGAATAAGCATGAGTTCCAATTTCAGCCCTTTTGCCACCAGTTCCAGTGTGTCCAGGCGCGGGTTACCTTCAGCCTCCAGCCGCTGGTATTGCTGGCGAGCCATGCCGACTTTTAGCGTCATGTCTTCTTGTTTAAGACGTAACGCTTTACGGCGGGCTCTCAGTTGTTCGTGAATGCTGCTCATGGCTTAGGGTGATCGGCTACGGGAGTGATACTTGGCGTGTGTGATACATATTAGTTGCTTTTTTTAACATTGCAATTAATGTGTTGCTATTTTATAAAAAAGAAGCAAAAGAGTTGCTATTTTGGTGGGGTGTCAGAGTATGGCTGGATTGGCGTGGTATACAAATGCTGTGCTGTGCCATGTTTCCGCCTGAAGAAATGCAGTGATGATGGCCGATCCTTAAGCTGGAAGCGCCATAGTAGGCCTCTTGGGGATGGCATCGTATCTGCCTCAAGTAGTCGGGAGGTTCTCTAAATACTGGGTGTGTGTGGATCAAGAATTGACCGATTTGATGCCCAGAATTAGTGTAGATTTTAGTATAGGTTGCCCTGTAAATATTTATAAAAAATATTATAAATCAATGGTAAAGCACCAATGCATGATTGGGGTACGGGCGTCGGCAGCTTGTGCTGGTGAGGACATGGAGAACCTGTAGCGATTATTAAGCGGGTGATTCTACGTGATTGGTCAGGGATTGCGGAACCACTGTCAACCGATAATCATCGCGTCTGCATAGGTAGCGTGAATATGCCCAGGGGTTGCCGACCAAACCTGACGCCTTCGAAGCCATTGGACGCAATAGACAGTCTTCTGACAATTGACAGTCTTCTGACAATAGATCGCCTTCTAACAGTACCAATGTAAGTGCTAGCGTTGAGGATTCACTATTACCTGTTTTTTAAAGCGCCAGGGCTAGTCGTTATCCGGTTGAGAGCGGCGCCACTGCCCGGGTGTGGAATGGAATGTGTTGCGAAAAGCCCGGCTAAATGATGCCTCTGACTCGTAGCCAACCTCATGGGCAATATTGACAATGCTGAGAGGTGATTCACGCAGCCTGACTGCCGCAAGCTGGAGGCGCCATTGGCTGAGATAGCGCATGGGCGGAAGCCCGACCAGTTGGGTGAAGCGTTCAGCAAAGGCGGAGCGCGACAGGTTGGCTGATTTCGCCAATTCGTCCGTGGTCCATTGATGTGCCGGTTGGCGATGTAGCTGGGCCAGGGCTTTGCCAACTTTGGGGTCGCGTAAACCTGCGAGCCAGCCTGTGTTGCTGGCCGGGAGTGTGAGCAGGTATCGGCGCAGCGCTTCCACAAACAGCAGTTCCGCCAGTTTGCCAAGAATGGTGGCGGACCCTACGCCACCGCGGGAAAACTCCTGCGCCGCATGCTGAAAGGTACTTGCCATCCAGTTGTCTGAATCAGCCTGGCCAACATTGAGCTGGAGCAACGATGGCAGCGAATTGATCAGTGGATTGTCTGGGATATCGCAGCCGAGAAAGCCGCAGATGATATGGCAGGGTTCTCCACCACCGCCGAAATGTAACAGTGCCGGGCCAGAGGCGTTATCTGTGTTGATAAGGTGATCAATGCTGGCCGGACGCAGCCCTTTTTTGCTGGCCAGTATATGCCTGCCGTTTTGCGGCAAAAGAACGATATCACCGCTTTGCAGTTTATGGGGAAGTTCAGCGCCACTGCCCAGATACAGCTCGCCGCTAACGATGTAGTGGTAGGCGATGATGGCTGTCGGCACAGCACCATAGGGCTTGCAATCATCGGGTGTTATTTGCGCTTCAATACACCAGGGTGCGGTGAAACGGGCATCGAGAAAGACGCTGCTGGAAAATCGTATGGTGGCAATAATATCGGATAACACGTCCATCAGTTTGCATCCTGTAAACAGGCCATTGTTGTTGCTGAATGCGCTGCAATGACTGTCTGATTGCTGTTCAGACCAGACGGGCCAACATCCCTTCTGATCATGATTCCCATACCGGCGTTGAGGACAATAACTCCGGTGTTCTGGCCATAGCGGGTGAATGGCCCAGGGACTATCCTCACTCCACAGTCACCCTGATGATTTACCGGGGCCGACCATGGTATTTCAACAGTGATGGAGGTGTTTCCATGTCCAGCTTTGCGGAATTGGATTTGCGCTGTACAGGTGCAAATGATGACAGTCTGGCTATTTATCACCAGGCCTTGCAGGAATTCAATTGCTATATCGATGATCCGCTGCTGACGACCGACCGGGCGCTAGCGAATTCGCCGGATTTTGTCATGGCCCATGTGCTGCACGCTTACCTCCACCTGTTGGGCACTGAGCCGGCAACCCTGGCCATCGCCAACAGCAGTAGAGAACGCGCACAGCGCATCGCTGGCAATGAGCGGGAAAGAGCTCACACTGCCGCTGTAGCGTACTTGGTGGAAGGGCGCTGGCGACAGGCGGGGCGGGTACTGGAAGATATCTCGGCGGCATACCCTGTGGATATCCTCGCCCTGCAGGCAGGTCATCTGGTGGATTTTTATACCGGTAACAGCCGCATGTTGCGCGACCGCATAGCCCGCGCTTTACCAGCATGGTCTGCAGCTATGCCGGGTTATCACAGCGTTTTGAGTATGTACGCATTCGGCCTGGAAGAAACCGGAGATTACACCAAGGCCGAGACGCTGGGCCGGGAAGCGGTTGCACGCAATGCGCGGGATGGCTGGGGCCAGCATGCGGTGGCCCATGTGCTGGAAATGCAGGGCCGTGCTGGCGAGGGCGTGCAGTGGATGCGGGAAAATGTGGCAGGCTGGGCAACAGGCAGTTTCTTCCAGGTCCACAATTGGTGGCACCTGGCGCTGTTCTATCTCGATCAGGAAGCTATCGCCGAGGTGCTCAAGCTGTTTGATCAGCCCATTTACGGCCAGCCATCCAACCTGATACTCGATATGGTCGATGCTTCTGCGCTATTGTGGCGGTTGAATCTGCTGCAGATCGATGTGGGCACGCGCTGGCAATCGGTTGCCGACAACTGGCAGCCGGTTTCGACAGCGGGAAACTACGCCTTCAACGATGTACATGCAGCCATGGCATTGGCTTGCAGCAACAGGATGGATGCTATTGGCGGGATTATTGATACCCAGAAAGAGGTGATGGCCAGCGCCAGCGACAATGCTATTTTTGTCCGCGATGTGGGACAGCCGTTGACATTGGCTATTGTGGCCTTTGCCGAGGGCGACTATGCGAGGGTGATTGAGCTTGTCAGGCCGGTCAGGGAGATTGCCCAGCGTTTTGGCGGCAGTCACGCACAGCGGGATGTCATAGATCTAACCCTTGTTGAAGCTGCGATCAGGGGTGGTGAGCAATCCCTGGCCCGGGCACTGGTCAACGAACGCCTGGCCATCAAACCGCACAGTGCTGCCAATCAAACGTTGATGGGGCGTGTCAATGGAATGGGGCGAATGGCGGTAGCGGGCAGAATGGTTGGGGGCAATTCATGATGAAAAAACTGGCAATCATCATACGCGACGATGGCTACGATAAATTGTTGACACCCCTCACCTTTGCCTATGCGATGGCCGCTGAGGGCGTTGAAGTGGATGTGCTTTTTGTCCTCTGGGCGGTGCGGGTATTGACCCCTGAAGGGGCTGCCAGCGTGGCCATTGAGGGCCGCCATGCCGAGGATATGGACTGGTTGCGCAAACGACTGGCCGAGGAGGGCGATCCGGTGGAGATAGCGGATTTCCTCCAGCTCCTCAAGGCGAGCGGAAAAGTCAGCCTTTATGGCTGCAAATATGCGGCGTCAACCTTCGCTGTTGCAGCTGAGAACCTGCTCGACAGCGCAACCGCTATTGTTGATCCTGGCTGGTTTCTCAGGGAAAAGGCAAGCAAGGCAGATCACTGCCAGTATTTTTAGCAAGGGCCAACTCAGGTCAGATTTCTGCGTCCCTAGGCGAGTTTGTTTCGGTGGCGCTGGTAAGGCGGGTGTCAGGGTTCGAGCTGAATCATGCCCTCGGGGATCATGTAGCCGATATGACGCACGGTGACGATGTACTTCGGATTGCTGGGCTTATCCTCAAGCTTCTGCCGGAGGCGGGCAACAAAGTTGTCAATGGCCCGGTCCACCGGGTTCCACTCCTTGTCGAACACCTCAAGGGACAGAGTCTCCCGCGACACTGAACGGTTTCCGGCATCGACAAGTAGCTTGATGAAAGCGTATTCCCGCGAGCTGAGGAAAATTCTGTCCCTGCCGCTTTTCAAACATCGCTCTTTGGTATCCAGAAGCAGCAACCCCGTCCGGGAATCCTCCTGAGGTCTGTCACCCCAGCGCCTGAGAACTGCGTTTACCCGGGCAAGGAGAAGCCTGGGGTCAAACGGTTTGGCTATATAGTCATCGGCGCCAATCTCCAGGCCGACCACGGCATCGATGTTGTCGTCCAGGGAGGTCAGCATGATGACAGGGGTATTGTATGTGCCCTTGATCCACTTGGTGAGTTCTATGCCGCTCTCGCCAGGCATGATGACGTCGATGGTGGCGAGATCGAACCTGTCCTGTTGCAGCAACGCCCTCGCTTCTCTGGCATTTCCGGCGTGGCGGCAGGCAAAGCCGTACTTCTCGAACAGGGCGCTCAACTGTTGTCGCATCAGCAGCTCGTCGTCGACGACCAGAATTTTTTTTGGCTTCATAGCTCTCGCCGTATTCGGTTAAGACACTGTTTTATGGGCTCGATGAATCACTCGCCGTGGGACTCTGAGCAGGCTTGCGGTACAGTGCTGCCTCTTTCAATAATTTGGCGCTTCTGGCATCCATGGGCAGTGTTTTGACGATCTTGATCTTGGCGTCCTCGGCTCTGTCCCGCTCCTCGAACAGGTCGACAAGCTTTGGCTCTATTTTAGTTCCGTCCGGGGAGAGCACCACCAGAACCTGGGGAAGAATCATATAGAAGGGGTTCTTTTCCACGACAATCGCGGTTTCGCCAGTATTGAGTATAACCAGAGTTCCCAGCGGATAGACCCCCATAAAGCGGATAAATTTTTCGACCAGTTGCGCGTCAAACTGCTTGCCCTTCTGGGCGTAGATCTCCCCCATGGCGCTGGTGGGCGACAGCACCGGCTCACGATAACTGTCGGAGGAGGTCAGTCGGTCATAGACGTCGACAATGGCGACAATGCGTGCGTTGAAGGGGATTGCCGAGCCCTTCAGCTGGCGCGGGTAGCCGCCACCGTCAACATGTTCATGGTGGGAATAGGCGACATCCACGGCGGGCCAGTAGTACTCGTTGGAGGTCAGAATTCCGCTCCCCAGGCTGGCGTGGGATTTCACCTTGCCGTACTGCTCCGGGGTAAACCGGCCAGCGCCGTCCACCAACTCGGGGGGCACTTTCAACATGCCGACGTCATGAAGCAGGGCGCCGAGGGCGAGATCTTCCAGTGCCCTGTTGTCGAGGTTGAGAAATCTGCCGAACGAGGTGGCAAGGGCACAACAGGAAATGGCATGGCTTTCCAGGTTGATGCTGGCGCGCTCCATCTGGGCAATCAGTGTCAGGGTGTAGGGGTTGGATATGACAGACTCGACACAGGAATCGACAATCGTTCTGACGGTTTTGGATGACTCCCCTGAATCCATGGCAATCTTGTCGAGCAAACCGAAGGTTAGCTTGGTTACTCTTTCATAGGTTTTCTGTTCCTGATCCCAGCTGGTTTGATCCGGAAATTTGTGGATCTCCTGGGTTCTCAGTGCGCCATAGTCTTTATCGTCGAGTGTGCCCCTGGAAATGGATTCGAAAACATCGATGTAAACGTATTCACTGTATTTGCGAACCTCGTCTATATCGTCTTCGCTGTAAATATAAAACCCCTGAATGGCAAAAGGGGTTTCAAGCCAGGGTCTGTCCATTTCGGAGACGAACATCCCGACCTTGAGATCGTGGGTATGAATTTTTTTGTGCTTGCGCTCCAGGCTGGTGTGAAGATATTTCCTGCCCGGACTGTCAGTTCGCGTTGTGGTTGTCCGCCAGGATTTGCGTCTGAGAAACTTGAACATAGGATATTGCTTGACTCGTTGGAGGGGCTCCGACATACCGCAACCGCATATACCGCAACCGTATACTGTGGTTGTTACATCTTCTCGGGTAATGCCAATTCCATCTGTATAGAGCACAACCGGTGGTTGGCATTCTATATACCACTGAAATGGGCCTCAATTGTTATATTGTAACGGCAATGTAACTATTGTCGCCCACTAGCATCAGGCGCGGGGCGATGAGGTATAGTGGCATCCCACTTAAGCAGGGTAATAAAAGGCGAAAGGAGATGGCACAGGCCCCAAGCAGTTCAATGACCCCAATCAGTTCAGTGAACAGTCCCACGACCGGGATGGCTGTTTGATATGAACAGGTTGCGCAGGTGGCTTGCGCCCCTGGTTAGGGCTTTCAGGGACACATTCCCTGCCGCAAGCGTAGCCGTCAACAGGCCGCTGTTACTGGTTGCCCTCTGCAATGGATCAGCGATAGCTGCGATTGGCATCTTTTGGCTTGTCTACCTGTCGAGTCCAACAGACCTGCCGAGGCCAACAGATCAACTGTATGCAGCCTGGCTGCTGGCCGCCGCTGCCTTTATTCTGTTGACAGGCGTTAACGCCTGGTTGCTTCACCATCTGAATAACCGCTTGCTCAAGGATCTTGGCCAATCGCTGGTAGCCATTTCCGAGAAGCGAAAACGTTACCTCTTTCTGCCCGATTCCCATTCAGAAATATCCTCTGCGCTGGCATTCCACTTCGAGCAACTGATGCTTGAGAATCAGCAGCTGTTTTCAGAAAGTCAGGAAACAGAGGCGATCTACAATTCCATTTTGAATACCCAGGAAGAGCTGGTCTTTATCATCGACAAGGACGGGTATATCTCGTACCGAAACCGCGCTTTTGACGCGATGTTTGGTGCGCCATCGCTGGATTTTGACGAAGACAGTTCGGTTTTTTCAGAGAATCTTTCCTTTCTCATGCAACAGGTTCGCCCCCTTTTCTCCGGTGGTGAAGTGGTCGCCAGGCAGGCTCACCTGAATTCGCGAATAGATATAAGCGGAAAATCCCGCTTCATTACCTGGACGGTGAATGCGGTCACGGCAGTGGCGCCAGCCAGAATACTGTTTGTCGGCAGGGACGAGACCGATGAGATGGAAATCCGCCGCAATAACGAACGCCTGCAGCGAATTGCCACCGTGGGCAGGGCGGCGTCAACGATATTTCACGAGATCAATCAGCCCCTGTCCATCATGCAGCTATCGTCATTTATGATAAAAACTGATCTCGAGAGCATGGAAAGCGGTCTGTCGCCGCAAGCGAGAGCGGCACTTCTCAACAACGCCAATATCCTTGAGGGCCAGATAGGGCGGACCAATCAGATTATCAATAACCTGCGACTTTTCCACTCTGGCGATAGGAGAAAGCTGAATTTCGAGCTGTTGTCAGTGGGCGCGCTCGTGCGCGAAGCGCTGTCCATGGTGTTGCTGGACCTGCGTGACAACGACATCGATCTGGACGCCGGCACAACGGTGGACAGCAAAATCGCCCTCAGCGGCAACATGACACTATTCACCCAGGTGCTCGTCAATATCCTTAAAAATTCGATTCAGATATTGACGGAAAGCGACCGGGACCGCCCTCGCAAAATCATGCTGTCATCCTCGGTTGATGATCACTGGGTTGCCATCTGCATCGAGGACACCGGCCCCGGTATCCCGGAGAATGATTTGCTCAAAGTGACAGAACCCTTTTTTACCACCAGGAATGAAGGGTCAGGACTCGGCCTGGCGCTTTGCCTGGATATTCTCAACTCCTATGGTGGTGAGTTGACGCTGAGCAATCGCCAGCCCCATGGGCTTGCCACAACCGTCAGACTTCCTCTCGCGGCTCACAACTAATCTAAACCTTCCTGCATTCCCCCCCCACCCCAAAAATGTCCGACGTTACATTACCTGTACATTTCCATACATAAATCATCGGGTCTTGAAAACTGCGCGAGGTTACTATCCCGCTGTGATTAGTGCGTGATGGATTTCGTTTGCCAAGGCATTTGCCAGGTGCGGAGTGACTCTGGGAAACGAACGGATAGGAAACGAGCGGATGGTAAACGAACGGATGATGAGTTGGGATCGCATTTGGAAACAGGGGGGCAAGTGTTGAAACAGCGTGGATTTGAAAGACGCAGAGGGGAAAAGCCAATCCCTGACGATCTTGTTTCGTTGCTAAACGCCGAACAGGTACGGGCATTGCCTGAGCTGCATGAAAAGGGGATTGTCCTCTACGCGGTCAGGCGCCCCCTGTTTCAGGAGCCGGTTTTTATCGTAAAGCTCCCCACCAAGGGGCGGTACGGTGTACTGCTTGAAAACGGCAAGGTCGACTATTTTCCCGATATTCATATCAGGGAGCAGCGCAGCCCTGATATCGGATTCTCGGATACTTCAACCTCGGCCAAGTTGTAGGCTATGCCGGCCATGGGTAACAGGACAGTTAAAAACGGGTGGCCAACAAGGATGAGAACCGGCTCTAAATGCCGCGGCTTTACCTTGCTCGAGATGATGATCGCCGTTCTGATTATCGCCATAGTCGCGGCCATCGCCCTGCCATCCTACCAGCAATATATTGAGCGAAGCCGCGCGCGCACGGCTGCTGCTGACCTTATGGCCCTCGCCACCGCCTTCGAGAACCGGTTTCAGCGCCAGCTGAGTTATGCCGCTTCCGCCACCAGCACGGCCAGTACTGCCGCCACCGCCAATCTGGTGGTGGGGTGGCAGCCTTCCGCCGGTGATTTTTTTACCTACACAGCCAGTGCGACCGCCAGCACTTACGACCTCACCGCTACAGGCAGCGCTGCAATGAGTGGCTGTACCATCACCCTTGATGAGGCCAATGCCAAGTCTGCCTCCAGCGCCTGCGGGATTTCGTCGTCATGGTAAGGGGGCACAAGGGCTTCACTCTTATCGAGCTGATGATCACTGTGGCTCTTATAGCCATCCTGGCCATGGCAGCGGTGCCTTTCACGGCCTCCTGGCTTCACGCAACCCAGGTTCAGACTGCGGGGGCCAATCTGGAGCAGGCCTTTGCCAAAGCGAAGGCGTTGGCGCTGCGTAATCCCGCTGGCGTCACTGGCAGCGACAGCGCAGCGTCCGTGAAGCTTTCAGGCAGCACCGTGATCGTCTGTGCGGGCGCGCCTGGCGATGCCGGATGCGTTGTGGGCGGGGGCGCTGTGGCCTGGCAGGGGGATGTGACGGGTGGCGTCACCATTCAGTTGGCGGGCGCCGCGCTCACCTCCATCGTTTTCGACAACTCAGGGCAGGCGATTGACGCAAGCGGCAACGCTCTGGCCATTCTCGATGTGGATATCGCCAAAGGAGCAGCGAGCCATGACGCCCATCTCTATTAGCAAACACCGCAACCAGCGCGGCGATATCCTGATCGAAGCGATGGTAGGGGCGCTGCTGGTCAGTGTCATGTTTGCTGCGCTCTCCTATGCGCTGTCGCGAACCCTGGTGTCGCAGGGCTACGCCAACGCCCAATCTATTGCCCTGCTCGATCTGCGCAACGATGTGCTTCAGACCAAAGGTATCAATGCCCTGTGCGGCGGTGAGAGTCCGGGTTCAGTGCGCGGAAATCTCACCCTCAGCGCCCAGTGCACCACCGGCGATATTGCTGATGTGGGCATTGCTGGCCAGCAAATGACAATCACCGGCTTTGTCGGCAGCAGTTTCAGTCTTTCGACCACATCCAGCGCTGCGTCCCAGTCGCGTCTTGGTCAGGATGGCGTGATGATTGTTGACTACTAGCAATGAAACGACAACTGGGAATATCGCTTCTCAGCCTGCTGATCGGCCTGCTGGTGTCCATGATTGTGATACTGGGGATGCTGGCCATTTACCGCAGCAGCGTTCAGGTCTCGGTGCGGGCGGCAGAGGATGCCGCCCAGAGCAACCAGAAGGTATCGGCGCTTCTGCGTGCCGATAAATATCTGCAGTCGGCCGGGTTTGGTGTAATCGACCCGCAATACGGTGGCGCAAACATTCACCTGATCAGCGGCGCGTCTCTTTCCGGTGGTGCTGGTGGCACCCTGAGCGGAACAGCCCAGACGCCCTCCGGCTCGCCGCGACAGGCCACCGGCAACGCCATCGTCTGGTACCGGGAAGATGACGCCAATCTCAATGGCACAGTCGAGAATTCGGAAAAAATCTGTGAGGGCCTGCTGGCAAGGACTGGCGCAAATGGTTTTGATGGCCTTTTACGCTTACTGCCCAAAAACAACTGTGCTGGCGCCAATACCTGGAACAGTATCGACTGGACGGCAAGTGTCCTGGTCAGCACTCCGCTGCTGGAAAACTATCCGGCGCTGATCATCCAGGTAACAGAGGCCGAGGATTCGGACGATGCCTGTCAGCCCTTCGGTATTGGCGACGCCGCCACGCCGGAGAACTCCGCCTCCGGCGCTTTGCTGGTGACGCTTTCGATCGAGGTCAGTACCCAGGACTCGGTGGTTTCCAATACCACCTGTCTTGCCAATTTTGCAGTTCCTGCTCCACCCTGAGGAGGGCCAGTGATGCCAACGTCCCACTTTGATTCACCGCGCCGCCAACAGGGCATCGCCACCATTCTGGTATTGATTTTCGTGGGCCTGGCGGTTTCCGTTGCTGTGTTCAGTGCTGTCAATCAATTGCGCGGCGCCCAGGAGCAAAGTCTGGCGCTCCATACCCAAACTCAGGCGCAGGCCAAAAACTGGGCTGGCGTGGAGATTGTTGCCCAGTATTTTCGCGCCAAGGCGCAGGCCAACCAGTGGCAGGCACTCAAGGATGCTGGCAGTCTGGCGGCGGGAACAGCCATCAATATGGGCGTCACCGGCTTGGGGGCCGAGATTGTCAGCTTTCAGGAAGATGTGGATGGCAGTGGCGCCGACAGGGTCACCCTGGATATATCGGCAATCACCGATGATGCCACACGGGCCGAGGCCAATTCAGCAATCAGGGTGGTTTACCAATACGAGCCTGGCGGTGGTGGCGGTGGTTCAGGTGGCGGCAGCGATCCGGTAATGACGTTCAATCACGGGCTGCGCCTGGGCGGCAGCATCGTCATCACCACCCCGGCGGACCGGGATTACGAGGTCAATGTGCGGGGCGAACTCGACGCCACCTACGGCAACAGCATCAGTGGTGTGGATGTGATCAACGCAACGGATTTTATCGCCATTGGCAGTGGCTCGTCGTTCAAACGCTTGAACTCCAATGGCGATATCCTCCTCACCGGAAGCGTCACCGGCGATGAAGAACTCAACGCCCGTGGCAATATCTGCCTGACGGGCGGTACGGGTGTGGGTAAGGCGCGGGCCAACGGTTCTGTCTATGGCTCGGGGAGCGCCTCGTTCGGCGCCATAGAGGCTATCGGCAACAGCGACTACACCGGCAGCAACCCCAAATGTAACAATTACCTTCTCAACGACAGTGGCGGGCAACCCTTTGCCGTCAATATGGCGGGCAATAATGCCGTTGTCAGCGTCAAGGCCAAGGGCAGTGTGCGCTTCAATTCCGGCACAGTGACTGCCGGTGTGCAGGCCGAAGGCGACCTGCGCGATACCAACTGGGGCGGAAGCCAAAGCGGTACCATTGGCGGAGTGGTGCAAAATAACGGCAACAACCCCGCCGTGCCAGCCAATATCAACGTGGTTCCGGGGTACAGCGTCGATATCACGCCCGTCGAGGAGGTTGTTATCCCCACCTCGACCTTTGATGCCTATGCCTACCGCAACAGCGCCAATTACGCCCTTTACATGGAAAGCGGCCAAAAGCGCATTACGGTGCGCAACGTCTCCGGTATTCCCGATGGCAACTACTATATGGCCTCCAACACCAGTGTCAGCGGGCCAAAATACGACCGCATCTGTAGCAACACCGGTTGTACCGGCGCTTCCTACCCCTTTTGCAAGGGCTATTCCGACTACAACAGTTGCTTTGCTTATAATTCAGGCACTCAAACCTGGAGCCTCAACGGTGTCAGCCTGTCGCCGGGTATTATCTGGGTGGAGGGCAATCTGGCGGCGGGCAATGGCACTTACTACAACACCTTTATCAGCACCGGAAATATCACCACCTCCGGCAGCCACAAAACCGTTGCCCCCAATTTTGCAGGTTTCGCAGGGGGCAATTTCAACCACGCCGGGGTAAACATCACTTTCTCCGGCATCTGCACCAACGCCACGTACCCCCATTACCCTGTGCAATTATGTGGCGACAATGGCAGTTACGATCCTGACGGTTCGGGTGGGCTGACGGACTTCTCCTTTATGGCAGGCAGCCTGAACGGCGCAAACTATCAAGGGGGCGATATTTCGCTCGGTGCCAGCACGCTGGCATTTGGCAGTGTGCTGGCCGGCGATACCTATAACAGCGGCGGCAGTACAACCATATTCGGCTATGTCACCGCACAGGGGCAGGCCACCATTAACTCACACCAAATGGGCGGCAGCACCCGGATTATCGTTGACGTTTTGCCGCCGACCTATGTTCCCAGGGGTAGCATTTCCGTATACCCGCCTGGAGAGGCTGTGGGGTCGCCATCACTTTCTGTGCTCTGGACACGATATCTCTAGTCCGGGCGTAGCAAAAGCGGTGGGTTGCTCTGGCTGAAGAAGTCATACATTGTTGACACATTTGACAGGTGTTAAATCAAGAAAGAAGGCTGGCAGTCTCCTACCTTGAGAAAAGAATATAAATCGTAGGTTGGGCTGACGGAGGATGCCCAACACTACTTCAGAAGCGGAGAGAAAATGTTGGGCTTCCTCCGTCAGCCCAACCTACGTGCTAAATTTGCCAAACGAGACGGACGGCACATTGCCAATCCACACGACACATGCGCGTGGTTGCTGCTTCTGCTAACGCCGAGACTGCTCGATTGCCAATTGAAGATCAGCAACTCGGTCAGCGAATTCACCATCTTGCATGCTTGCCAAGCGCGCGGTCACATGGTCCCAATCGAGAAACCGAGTAACGGTCTCTTTGGCGAGAGGGTAATAGACTTTGTCACTTATCAACCAGCTCCTAAGCTGGTTCAGGATAGCAAGAAAGCCCTCGTTGGATTCGCTATATTCTCTAACCCACTCCACAGCTTGATTGTCTTCAGTTAAGTCTAACCAACCATATAGATAGGCTGAAATATTCGGCAGATTTGGGATCAGCTCTTTTGTATCTTGTCGGCTTAGGCGCTCTTTCAAGATATCAATAGCTTCATCCAGAACCTCATCCGAAATTTCCCATTGCTCTGAACTCTCTGCTTCGTCTCCAATTCTTCCATGGCGAGAAAGTTGACTTCTGAAGAACACTCCAACCAACCAATTGATGGCCTTTCCCTCGCGTGCTATCTGTCGGAAAACCGCTGCCTGCCTCTCGGGATTCAATTCCCCTAATCGCTCAAGGCAGCTTTTCGCAACATCGTTGGCAATCCTGTCAGGCGAGAAAATGAATGCATTAAGCCCGTGATTCTTTTTCATCGCAAAATCCATCATTCCGGCTAGCGCTAGGACTATTCCAGCCAGCTGATCTTCATCAAGATCTGATATGTACTTATCGTCTAGCCTATCAAGCACATGCTCAAACCATGTTCTACCTGAATTGCGACGCTTCATCGCTTCTTCGGTAAGGCGAGTCGTTAATTGCGCGACATCTTCGCGAGCCATTTCCAATAGAGTATTGAACTCTTGATCTGGCATGACGGTCTTTGGTCCTGTAAGCGCAAAATAAAATCGATAGTGTAATGGGCTGCCAAGCCGTTTAAGACCGATTGTTTCAGAAACTGCCGACGGACTAATCGGGTTAAAAACACGCGCAACGGCTTCTTCTTCAACAGCTACGCCGGGAATGAAACGTTGCAAACACCAAATTGAACCAGTTGACTCCCGGTCTTCTGAAGGTAAGAGCATCTTTAGCTCTTCACCCATTTTTGCTTTTTCATCTTTTGAAACGGTCGCGTCTCTCGTAATCAATACGGAACGAACCGATAGGTAAACCTCAAGCCACTTATATAGTTTATAGTGTGTAGTTTTGATCAGTTGCAGACGGCAAAAATCCGGGAAGTACACATCGTCTTTAACCTGTGGGAACACAAAACGAATACTGTTCAAAGAAAGTTTGACTTCACGCGGCGTGGATAATCCCTCGCCTTCCCGGTCGACGGCCGACATTAAATCTTCCAATAATGCACCCTCTAAATTTTTGCCCATTACTTCGCGATAGATGGCTTTCGCCTCTTCTAAGAACTGAGTTCGAAGATCGAATGGCTCTGGAAGTGGAATATTGAAGGTGAGTTGCACAATTTTCTGAAGAAAAAGATCTCCATCCGCAACTTTAAGGCCTGTCGTCAGCGCATGGGCTAAGACCTCTCTGTCATAACACATCAGGTAAGCGACTCTTGGAAAGTCAGCGACCGAACGAACCAACCGAATGACCTCGACCGCTTGTTCAGGTTCGAGGCGGTCAAGATCGTCGAGTATGATAACAAAGCCAATATCTAATTCTTGAAACTTGTGCGCTAATTCTTGCTTAATCTCAGATGGGGTTGGCTCCAAAGGTAACACTTGATCTGCCGCATTTGCCCCTGCTTCCAGAACACCACCCAAAGCCTGTGCGCCAGGAATAACGTACCCAGCAACGTTTGCAACCGAAGCGATCCTGCGGGCCGTCTTTGGTCCATAGGCACGGAGTAGTCGGCCGACATTGGCCATCCTTTCTTTCATTAGGTTCGCTTGCTCTCCACTAGCTAACGCGATTTGTTCTTCTCTCTTCTTCAATATTGCCGTCATTGGCTCCAGCAAGGACGAGACCAAAGACGAAGTATCCCCATTCAGCCATGGCGCGATTGTAATGGTATGAATTCCATCATCCTGTGCGACCTCTAGTTCGGCTCGAAGGAAGTTCAAGAGTGATGTCTTGCCTGAGCCCCACCGACCCTCAAGTCCAATGACCATGCCATCACCTTTCGATGCATCAATGATTGATGGCGCGAGTCGTTTGGCTATGCCTGCGAACCCGAACTGATCCTTTGCCTCGTCTTCGAGTGCGCGGTCTGAATCCAGAGCTGTCGTCATCACTTCTCCATTTTAAATTTCTTGTATCCTAGAGTACTTGCAGATGACTCACCCCAAGTTATGGAGTGTCTGCATGGTGCTTAGCAAAGTCTTTCAGTCCGGAAGCTGCGGTAGCTATCTTCCTCGCGATTCACGAAACACAAAAGGTCTGCTGTGGGTCGAATAAAGACAATATTTCACCATGAGCCACTTCGATTAATGCTGCTTAAACCAAGTAGCTATGAATGATCTGAATTGAATAGCGCCCCGAAATATCTCCAGGGCGCCACAATCGACATGCTTACTTTTCAGTGTCTGAACTGAGATCAACCCGCAACAGCTGATTACCCACAAATGAACCCGCATAAAGATAATCCCCCACCACAACACCCACGGTGCCAGCGCCCATGGGCGGGCCAACCTGTTCGTGCAGCACGGTCAGTTTCATAGTGTCTGGGTCGATGGACTGCACCTTGAAGGGTGCGAGGCAGGGGCCGGTGGTGAAGCAGGTTTCGGGCAGGGGGCCACTGATGCCGGTGACCAGCAGTTTGCCATCCGGTGCCCAAGAGAAGTTGTCGGGGAAGGCCTTGACCTTGCCCAGTTCCTCGCCGGTGGCGTAGTCAATTTTGGTGACAAAGCCTTCGCCGCCTTCGGCGATAAATACATGGCGACCATCCTTGCTTACCGCTACGCCGTTGGTGAGGTTGGTGTCGCTGCCGGGCAGTTTGTCGACACCCTTGCCGGGCAGCCAGCGCCACAGGTTGCCGGTGTCGCCGGTGCGGGTCATGGCGGTCATCATGTCCTGGCCGTTGAGTTCAACCATATGCGATACCAGCAGGCCGCCGCCGGGGAGGGCAGCCACATCGTTGAGCTGGCTCTGTGGCGGCATCACCACGCAGCCGCGCCAGGCGAGGGCGGGTTTGCCCTGTTGCTCGACAATTTCAAACATTTCGACGGATTCGCGCGTGTGATTGACCGCGAGCAATTGCCAGGGGCCATCCTGACGCTGTGAAATATCGATGCCGTGGGCGGCGAATACATCGCCGGGGTTGGATTCGCAGCCGTTGTCGTCCCAGCGCTTTGGTGCGTTTTCCTTCACGTAGGCGATGGTTTCGGCCTTCAGGGTCTCTGTATCGAACAGGTAGAGGGGCAGGGGGTGCTCGCCTTCGAGGCCGCCAAAGGGGCTGAGCAGCAGGTGCTTGCCGTCGGGCATGACGTCGATGTCTTCCGGGGCGGGAAAGCCGCAGATGGCCTGGGCGTTGCCAACGGTTGCGCAATTGGGTTGCTCTACTGGTTTGGCGGCTTCGGCCATCAGGCCGACGCTGCTAAGGGTGAGGATGGCTGTCGCCAAAAGCTTGAGTTTATGGTTTTTCATTGTTATTCCCTGTGGTTTTTGAAGTTGTGATGCCAGCAATAAACCCATGTTCTCTGGATGGGCGCATTATTGGGCAGGCGTTGCCCTGCTGGTGGTCAAAAAGGGTGCGGGCGGGGGATTGCCTTGACCCCGGCTCTTAAATGGGTTCAGCTGGTGGTATTAACCCTGCTCAGGCCGTCTATAGTAAACGGGTATCCCTGTGAATTTAAAGGGCAGCGGGTGTCGGCTGTAAAAAGCATGGGCTTGCCCGCTAATCAGGCACAGAACTTGCTGAACTGGAATGTAGAGGATTGGAATGTAAGGGAATGGGAGCCGCCGGTTGCTACTGCGGGCCGCGCGACTGGCAATAACCAGAAACACTACTGACAGGTTGATAATGGCTATCGATTGGAAGGCCTATAACCCCGAGGGGTTGTATGACGAGATCATCAGTTCACCCGGTAACCCACGCGTACCCGCTAAAAGCCTGGTTTCTTATCTGAGATCCCTCAGCGATGAGCAGCTGCAGGCGCGGCGCGCCAGTGCCGATGCCGTGATCAAGCAGATGGGCATTACCTTCACGGTTTATTCCGAAGAGGGCAATATCGATCGATCCTGGCCCTTTGACATTATTCCCCGCGTTATCGCCCTCAAGCAGTGGCAAAAAACGGCCGCCGGGCTGGAGCAGCGCCTGCGCGCTTTGAATCTGTTTATTGACGATCTCTATCACGATCAGAAAATCGTCAAGGACAAGGTATTCCCCGAGTACATATTGCAGGAGTCGAAAAACTTCCGCCCCGAGTGTGTGGGCATATCGCCTCCTTTTGGGGTGTGGGCGCATATTTGCGGCACCGATCTGGTGCGCGACAAGGATGGCCGGTTTTATGTGCTGGAGGATAACCTGCGGGTGCCTTCCGGCGTTTCCTACATGCTCGAAAACCGTGCAATTACCAAAAGGGTGCTGCCGGATCTGTTTGATACCGAAAAAATCCTGCCGGTAAATGACTACACCTCGAACCTGCTCGAAGCCCTGACGTCGCTGTCGCCACGCAAGATCAGTCGCCCTTCCATCGTGGTGCTGACACCGGGCATCTACAACTCCGCCTATTTTGAACATGCCTTCCTCGCCCAGCAGATGGGCGCCGAGCTGGTGGAGGGCAGCGATCTGATGGTGGCGGATGACGAGTGTGTGTACATGAAAACCGTCGATGGCCTGGAGCGGGTGGATGTCATCTACCGTCGCATCGATGACCTGTTTATCGACCCCGAGGTGTTCAACGCGGAGTCGGTGCTGGGTGTGCCGGGACTGATGCGGGCCTGGAAAAAGGGCAATGTGGCCCTCGCCAATGCGCCGGGCGCCGGCGTGGCGGACGACAAGGTGGTGTATGCCTTTGTGCCGCAAATCATCAAGTACTACCTGGATGAAGACCCGCTTATTCCCAATGTCGAAACCTATCTGTGCGTCAACGACAAGGAGCGGGAATACGTGCTGGCCAACCTCGACAAACTGGTGGTCAAGCCCGCCAATGAATCGGGCGGGGCGGGCATGTTGATTGGGCCGCATTCCACCAAAAAAGAGCGCACCCTGTTTGCCGAGCTGATTCGCAAGAATCCCCGCAATTATATCGGTCAGCCTACCCTGAGCCTCTCCACGGTTCCCACGTTGGTGGACGGCAACGACCTTGAGCCGCGCCATGTGGATTTGCGTCCCTTTATTATCCAGGCGGAAAAAACCTCGGTCACCACTGGCGGGCTGACCCGCGTGGCGATGAAGCGCGGCTCCCTGGTGGTGAATTCTTCCCAGGGCGGTGGTAGCAAGGACACCTGGATTGTCGATACGGGGGCTAAATAATGCTGTCGCGAGTTGCAGAACGCATTTACTGGATGAGCCGCTATCTGGAGCGGGTGGAAAATACTGCCCGGCTGATGGGGGTTTATACCAATCTGCTGATGGATATGCCTGCCGGAGTCAATATCGGCTGGTACAACCTGGTCAGTCTCAATGACGCGGAGGAGTGGTTTGATGCTCACTATCGCGTGCGGGACGAGCGCAATGTCATGAAGTTTTTACTGGCTGACCGCGATTATCCCGGCTCCATTGTCAACTCCCTGCAGGGCGTGCGCGAGAATATCCGCACCAGCCGCGATGTGGTGCCAGCGGAATCCTGGGAATACATCAACGAGCTTGCGCTGTACGTGCAGGATAACCAGAGCGCCGGAATCAATCGCGGGCAGCGCCACGAATTTATTGCCCAGGTGATTAAATCTTGCCAGCAACTGCAGGGGCTTTTTGTGAGCTCGATGATTGACGGGCAGGCGAAGAATTTTTTGCGCCTGGGGCGCAATATCGAGCGCGCTGATATGACCACCCGTATCCTCGATGCGGGTATAGGCGTTGTGCTTGAAAATAACGGTAATGTATTGCCGACCACGGAATCCATTATCTGGGCCAATGTGCTGTATTCCCTCAGTGCTTATCTGCCCTATACCAAGCGCCAGCGCAAATCCGTGAAGGGGGCGAGGGTGGCCAGGTACCTGCTCGAAGATGCCACCTTGCCGCGCACCATCCGCTTCTGCGGTGAAAGCATGGCCACTGTCTGCAAGACGCTGCCGCGCAACAAAAAGGTGCTGAAAAAAATTGACCAGATTCGCAAAAGTCACTACCCGCCACTGGATGATGACAATGCGGTACTGGACGTTGGATTTAGCGACTACCTCAATGAGCTGCAATTGTTGATCGGCAGCGCCCACGAACTGTTTGCCGAAACCTGGTTTACCCTCGACTAGTGCTCTACATCTAGTCCAAACAGAAGAGCTGATTCCATGACGATACGTGTAGCCATACACCACAAAACCCGCTACGACTATGATCGTCTGGTGGCCCTTGCGCCGCATATTTTGCGGCTGCGCCCTGCGCCCCATTCGCGTTCGCCGATTCACAGCTACAGCCTGAAAATCGAGCCGCAGGATCACTTTATCAACTGGCAACAGGACCCCTTTGGCAATTACCAGGCGCGCCTGGTGTTTCCGGAAAAGGCCCGCAGTCTGTCCTTTGAAGTGGAAGTGATCGCCGACATGACGGTCTACAACCCCTTTGATTTTTTTGTTGAAAGCTATGCCGACAAATTTCCATTCACCTACGACGATCAGTTGAAAAGGGAGCTGGGGCCTTATCTGGAAAAGGAAAAGGGCGGCCCGCTGTTTGATGCCTGGGTAAAATCCATCCAGGGCAAAAACATGCCGATCATTGATTTTCTGGTGATGATCAACCAGCGCCTGGAAAAGGAAATCGATTACAGCCTGCGTTTTGAGCCGGGGGTGCAAAACCCGGAAGATACGCTCAAATTGCACAACGGTTCATGCCGCGACAGCGGCTGGCTGATGGTGCAACTGATGCGCCATCTGGGGCTTGCTGCCCGCTTTGCCTCTGGCTACCTGGTGCAGCTGACTTCCGATGTGAAATCCCTCGATGGCCCTTCCGGCCCGGAAGCGGACTTTACCGACCTGCACGCCTGGTGCGAGGTGTACCTTCCTGGCGCGGGCTGGGTCGGCCTCGACCCAACCTCCGGGCTGTTTGCCGGAGAGGGCCATATTCCCCTCGCCTGTACGCCGGACCCGATTTCCGCCGCGCCCATTACCGGCGCCACCGACGAATGCGAAGTCACTTTTAGCTACAGCAATGAAGTGATTCGCATCCATGAAGACCCGCGGGTCACCAAACCCTACAGCGAAGACCAGTGGCAGTGCATCGACGCCCTCGGCAATTTCATAGATGCTGAATTCAAGACTAACGATGTGCGGCTTACCATGGGTGGTGAGCCGACCTTCGTGTCGATCGATGATATGGATTCGGCCCAGTGGAATACCGAGGCGCTGGGTGAGGACAAACTCTCCCTCGCCAAGGATCTGCTGTTGCGGCTGCGCGACCGTTTTGCCCCCAACGGCCTGCTCCATTACGGCCAGGGCAAGTGGTACCCCGGCGAGGAAGTGCCGCGCTGGGCGCTGGGCTGCTTCTGGCGCACCGACGGCCTGCCCCTGTGGCACGACCCAAAACTGCTGGCGCGTGTGGATAAATCCTATGGGCTGGGCCAGAAGGATGCCGAGTTGTTTGCCAAAACCCTCAGCACCATGGCCGGGATCAGCCCGGACTTTGTCAATCCCGCCTACGAGGACACCCTTTATTACCTGTGGAAGGAGCAAAGCCTGCCGCCGGGCATTGATTCCCACAAGGCCAATCTCAAGGATGGCCTCGACCGCATGCGCCTGGCGCGGGTGCTCAGTCAGGGCCTTGATAATCCGAGCGGCTATGTGTTGCCGGTGGGCTGGGATGAAGGGCTGGGCGGCTGGTACAGCACTCCCTGGGAAATGAAAGCGGGCAAGGTGATCTTGATTCCGGGGGATTCCCCAATGGGATTGCGCCTGCCACTCAACTCTCTGCCGGTGATCAGGCCCGAAGACGTAGAGCCGCCCCGCGATCCGTTCGAAGAGCGCGCCCCGTTGGTGGAAAGCATCGTTCCCGACAAGGATTATTCCCCCGCCTGGGGCAAAGTGGTACTGCAGAAGCCGGGCGATGTGAAACGCGCTGCATCGGCAGCCAAAACCCCGCCACCAGCAGCCGCCAAAAAACCGGCTGCCCCCAAGCCGGTGTTGCGCACCGCGCTGTGTGTGGAAGTTCGCCAGGGCAAACTGTATGTGTTTCTGCCGCCCCTGGAGCAGCTTGAGCATTTTGTCAGCCTGATCAATCTGGTGGAGCGTACCGCCCAGGTTCTCGATACGCCGGTGGTGATCGAGGGCTATGAACCGCCCCGCGACAGCCGTATCCAGAAACTGCTGGTAACCCCCGATCCGGGTGTGATCGAGGTGAATATCCACCCCGCCAGCAACTGGCAGGATCTGGTGGCCAACACCACGGCGCTGTATGAAGAGGCCTTTCTGTCGCGCCTTGGCACCGAAAAGTTCATGCTCGATGGCCGTCATACCGGCACCGGCGGCGGCAACCATGTCACCCTCGGCGGCTCCACTCCGGCGGACAGCCCGCTGCTGCGCAGGCCCGACCTGTTGCGCAGCCTGATCACCTACTGGCAGCACCATCCGGGGCTGTCGTACCTGTTTTCCGGCATGTTTATCGGCCCCACCAGCCAGGCGCCACGGGTGGATGAGGGCCGCGAAGAGATGCTCTACGAACTGGAAACCGCCTTCCAGCAGATGCCCGATGGACTGGTGGAGCAGCCCTGGCTGGTGGATCGCTTGATGCGCAATCTGCTGGTGGATATCACCGGCAATACCCACCGCTCCGAGTTTTGTATCGACAAGCTCTATTCCCCGAGCGGCACCTCCGGGCGGCAGGGCATTCTCGAGTTTCGCGGTTTTGAAATGCCGCCCCATTCGCGCATGGCGCTGGTGCAGGTGCTGCTGCTGCGCTGCCTGCTGGCGCGCTTCTGGAAGGAGCCCTATCAAAAGCCGCTGGTGCGCTGGGGCACGCTGCTGCACGACCGCTTTATGCTGCCCCACTATGTGTGGCAGGACCTCAAGGAAGTGGTGGAAGATCTCAACCAGCACGGCTATCCGTTCCAGCTCGAATGGCTGCTGCCCTTCGAGGAATTCCGCTTCCCTCACTATGGCCGCCTGGAGTTGGCGGATATTCAGCTGGAGCTGCGCTGGGCCATTGAACCCTGGCATGTGCTGGGCGAAGAGGTCAGCAGTTTTGGCACTGCCCGCTACGTGGATTCATCTGTAGAGCGCCTGCAAGTAAAGGCCAGTGGCCTGACCGATGGCCGCTACGTGGTGACCTGCAACGGCCGCCGCGTGCCGTTGCGCAGCACCGGCCAGCACGGTGAATTTGTGGGCGGGGTGCGCTACCGCGCCTGGCAGCCGCCCTCCGCCTTGCATCCCACCATCGGTGTCCACACGCCACTGGTGTTTGATGTGATCGATACCTGGAACGGTCACGCCATTGGCGGTTGCACCTATCATGTCTCTCACGCCGGTGGCCGCAGTTACGACAGCCTGCCGGTCAATGCCTTCGAGGCCGAAGCCCGGCGGGTGAGCCGCTTCTGGGAATACGGCCACACGCCCGGGGCACTGGCGGTGCCTGCCGAATACCTCAAGTTACGGGAGTTTTTTGTCAACAAGGAACCCCCAAGGCCGATGGCGCCGCCAGCGGAGGAGGCGACCAACGAATATCCGCATACGCTGGATTTGCGCAGGCTTTGATTTTTTTGAGTTACACGTAACACGTAACACGTTGCACGTGGGTGCTGCCCGGGGTTTGGGTGGGTCTTTCTGAGCGGTACTGTTCGTCGATACTGAAAGTGTTCGACAGCGCTTTGAAGCCGCTCGCGTGTAACGTGTTACGTGAAACGTGCAACTCCAGCAAGTCACTGATCGAAGTGATCAACCCCCAAGGGCGACTGTGCTAAAATCCGGCGGATATCATCACAGTCCGTAGTAGCCCATGAATCCACCCAATCGTTTGCAACTGGCCGAAAATCCCCACTTCCGCGAGCTGGTTGAAGTCCATCTTGATCGGCTCCACGATGAGCCCAGATATACGCCCGAGCAGGAGGCGTTCCATATCGAGCGCATCCGGCAATTGCTGGTCGAAAAGGATGCAGCCATTGTCGCCCACTACTACACCGATCCGGCCATCCAGAAACTGGCGGAGGAGACCGGCGGCATCGTCTCCGATTCCCTCGAGATGGCGCGTTTTGGCAAAAACCACAAGGCGTCGACCCTGCTGGTGTGCGGCGTCAAGTTTATGGGCGAGACGGCGAAGATCCTCACGCCCGAAAAACGGGTACTGATGCCCACTCTGGAGGCCACCTGTTCCCTCGACATTGGCTGCCCGGTGGAAGATTTCACAGCGTTTTGCGATGAGCACCCGGACCGGACTGTGGTGGTCTATGCCAACACCTCAGCGGCGGTTAAAGCCCGTGCAGACTGGGTGGTAACGTCGAGTATCGCCCTCGATGTGATCGATCACCTCGACAGCCAGGGCAAAAAGATTCTCTGGGCGCCGGACAAGCACCTCGGCGGCTATGTGCAGAAGCAAACCGGCGCCGATATGCTGCTGTGGGATGGCGCCTGCATTGTCCACGAGGAATTCAAGTACCGCGGGTTGCGCGATCTCAAGGCCCTGTACCCCGATGCGGCGATTCTGGTACACCCCGAATCCCCGGAAAACGTCGTCGCCATGGCCGATGCGGTGGGTTCCACCTCACAGCTGATCGAGGCGGCCCGCACCCTGCCCAACAAACGCGTTATCGTCGCTACTGATCAAGGCATTTTCTACAAGATGCAACAGATGGCTCCGGACAAGGAGCTGATCATTGCCCCCACTGCGGGCAAGGGCGCCACCTGCCGCAGCTGCGCCAACTGCCCGTGGATGGCGATGAATCATCTGGAAAACATGATGCATAGCCTCGAACAGGGCAGCAACGAGATCCATGTGGACCCTGCCATTGGCCGTCAGGCGATGGTGTCACTGCAGCGCATGCTCGATTTTCGCGAGCAGCAGCTGGCGGCTACCTCGGCGGTGGGCAAGTCGGGGGATTGACTTTTTTGGGTCGGACGTCTGAAGTCTGACGCAAAAGCGCAGTGACGCAGCATCGTGCGAGTCCCTGAATACTTGAATGGCTGCCGGGGCTGATCAGAGCACCAGCCCATCTTGGCGTCAGACGTCAGACTTCAGACGTCCGACCCAGTCTTCAAAGATTCTTGGTCTTCTCCTCCATCACTGCCACGTCCCTCAGGCGCTGGTCCAGTATCGCGTTCTGCTGGTAGTTATTCCCCACCAGTTTCTTGGCGTAGGTCAGTTGTTTGCGGGCCTGGTCAAACACGCCGATATGAATGAAGTATTCGGCGCGGGCCTGGTGTACCGAGACAATATCACCGGCCAGACCGCTGACTTCTGCGAGCTGATACCACACCGCCGGATCTTCACTGCGCTGACGACTCAGGGCGTCCAGCACCTGCTGGGAGCCGTTGTAATCCCGCGACTTGAGCAGCACTTCCGCCTTGGCCCGTTGCAGGGCGTAATTCTTTTTGTGCAGGGGCTGGAGACCGATGATGCGCGCCAGGGCCTGTTCGTATTTCTCACTGGCCATTTCCAGCTGTACTGCCGCCAGTTGCAGGGTGAGGTTGGTGGGTTCTTCTTGCAGCAGCGGTTGCAGCGTTTGCCAGGCCCTGGCGTGCTTGCCGGCTCGCGACAGTGCCAGTGCCAGGCCGTAACTGGCGGCGGTTCGGGACAGGCTTTCGCCATTCAGCTCGTTGGAAAAGCGGTTGATGGAGTGTTGCGGGGTGCGATCCAGATGGATCAGAGCCCGCGCTCTCATCAGCGCATATTGCGGTGATTGCTGGTAATTCTTTGCCGGGTAATTGTTGATGCGGTTGCGGGCATCGGACACCCGGTTTTCAGTCAGGGGGTGGGTGAGGAGGAATTCCGGCGGGCGCTGCCCGGTAAATCGGGTGGTTGCCAGCATCTGCTCAAACATTTCCGATACCGCCTTGGGGTCGCGGCCTGACTGATAGAGTGTTTCGATGCCGACCCGGTCGGCCTCCTGTTCGTTCTGGCGGCTGTAGCGCAGGGCGCTGTCCATGGCCATGGCCTGGGTGGTGGTGATTGCAGCCATCCCCGCATCGCCGCCGACAGTGGCGGCGAGAATAATACCGGCCAGCAGGCCCGCCATGGTGCCAATGCTGCTGGCGCGCTGGTTTGACACCCGCCGCGAGAAGTGGCGCTGGCTGAGGTGGCCGAGTTCGTGGGCCAGCACCGAGGCCAGCTGATCCTCGCTTTCGGCATAGCGGAACAGGCCGGTGTGGGTGCCGACAACACCGCCGGGCACCGCAAAGGCGTTCATGGTGGGATTGTTGATCACGACCAGCTCCAGGCGCGGATTTTCCAGGGAGCTGTGCTCGGCCAGATCGTAGAGCAGCTGTTCCAGATAGACCTGTATTTCTGGGTCGTCGAGGGTTTCGACCCGGCTGCGAAAGGCTTTCAGCCAGGCGCGGCCCAGCTCGTATTCCTGTTGCAGGGAGATAACACCGGATGACGCATCGCCCAGTACCGGCAGGTTGAATTCGTTGGCAGTCACCTTCGCCGCTGTGGAGAAGCCTGTGACAAGGGCCAGCGACAGCAGTATCAGTGCGATGCCGCGACTGGCGGATGACGTGATGGTAATGGCCTGTACTCCTGTGTTGCCTGGCAGGTTGCCCTGGCTGGGGTATGCGCTGAATGATGAGATGATGTTAACCCATGGCTGTGACCCCGTGCCATGGCGCTTTGCGCACATTTGTGCGTCCGTGATGGGTTTGGACCGGGGGCTGTCGGCGGGGTTCCTGTCGGGATTGCTGGCTGCTGGTGTTGATTGCAAATAGTGTTGAAGCTGTCGTTGCCTTTGCGTACGCTCAATCCCTGTTCACCGGAGTCGAGCAACCATGTGGCGAGTACTTGAAAGCTGGATAGACAGATATTTCGGCGACGAAGAAGCGGTATTGCTCAGCATACTGATTGTTCTGGTGCTGGTGCTGATGATTTACATCGGCGAGATTCTTGCGCCTTTTTTTGCCTCTGTGGTTTTTGCCTTTTTGCTGCAGGGCGGGGTCAACCGTCTGGTGCGGGTGGGAATGCCCTACAAGCTGGCCGTATACCTGATGTTCCTGTGCTTCACCGGTCTGGTGTTGCTCAGCCTGTTCCTGCTGTTGCCGATCCTTTTCAGGCAGTCCAGTAACCTGGTGGCGCAGATACCCGGGATGGTGAAACACTTGCAGGAGGTTGTCCTCCAGCTGCCAGAAAAATATCCGGAGTTTCTCTCCGAGACACAACTCAACAACCTGCTGTCCTATGCGTCCGACCAGCTGGCCGGTTTTGGCGAGAGCCTGCTGTCGTTCTCGTTTGCCAATCTGCCGGGCCTGATCGGCGTGATTGTCTACCTGGTGCTGGTGCCCCTGATGGTGTTTTTCCTGCTCAAGGACAAGGACCATCTGCTGGCCCTGATGAGTGACATGCTGCCTTCCCGGCGCCCGGTACTGCAAAGTATCTGGCACGAAATGAACCTGCAGATAGGCAACTATGTGCGCGGCAAGGCCATCGAAATCGTCATTGTGGGGGTTGCCGCCTATATCTGCTTTCTGGTCCTGGGGCTGGATTATGCGGCCCTGCTGGCTCTGGTGGTGGGCCTGTCGGTACTGATCCCCTATATAGGTGCCGCAGTGGTGACCATCCCGGTGCTGATGGTGGGGTATTTTCAATGGGACTGGGGCAGCCAGCTCCTGTGGCTGGCGGTGGTGTACACTGTTTTGCAGTTTCTCGACGGCAATGTACTGGTTCCCCTGCTGTTCTCCGAGGCGGTCAATCTCCATCCCCTGGCCATCATTCTGGCGGTGCTGATTTTTGGAGGTTTATGGGGTTTCTGGGGCGTTTTTTTTGCGATTCCTCTCGCCACCCTGGTGAAGGCGCTTTACAACGCCTGGCCGCGAACCGAACGGCCCGAAGTGGTGTCATAACATGACTTTTTGCCCAGCCAAGCTGTTCACCCCATTGCATTTGCCTGCCGGCCCCGGCTGGCCTGGCTCCATTACTGTTGAATGAGGATTAGAGATTTAATGGAATTTCGCGCTTGTTACCTTGTATTGCTGTTTTCACTGTTCTCGCTTGTTGCCTGCTCGCCGGATGACAACAGCGCAGGGACCACTGCCAAAACCCCGCTCAGCACAGAGCAAAGCACAGCCCCCGACTGGTTTGTGGCGGGCGCGGAAGACGAAAAGGGCGATGAACCGGTCTACAAAAGCCCCAACGATGATCGCCAGTATCGCTATGTGGTGCTCCGCAACGGTCTTAGCGCCCTGCTGATTTCCGATCCCGATACCGACAAGGCCGCCGCCTCCCTCAGCGTCAATGTCGGCAGCTTTGACAATCCTCCGGAGCGCGAAGGCCTGGCCCACTTCCTCGAGCACATGCTGTTCCTGGGCACTGACAAGTACCCCGAGCCCGGCGAGTACCAGGCCTTTATCAGCGAACATGGCGGCATGCACAATGCCTACACCAGCCTCGAGGAAACCAACTATTTCTTCGATGTCGACGCCCCTCACCTGATGGCGACCCTCGACCGCTTTTCGCGCTTTTTTGTCGCCCCGCTGTTTAACCCTGAGTATGTCGACCGCGAACGCCACGCGGTGGAGTCTGAATACCGTCTGAAACTGAAGGATGATTCGCGCCGCGAGTGGGATGTGCTGCGTGAACTGGCCAACCCCGAGCATCCGTTTTCGCAGTTTTCGGTTGGCAACCTGACCACCCTGGATGACCGCAAGGACAGGCCGGTGCGAGACGATCTGCTCGACTTTTACCAGAAGTATTACAGCGCCAACCAGATGAACCTGGTGGTGCTGGGCACCGAAAATCTTGACCAGCTGCAGGCGGCAGTCGAGCAGCGCTTTGCCAAGGTGCCCAACCGCAAGCTGGTGCTGCCGGAACAAAACATTCCTCTGTTTGCCAAACCGCTGCCTTTCAAGGTCGCCATCACACCGGTCAAAGAACTGCGCCAGCTGAGCATCAGCTTCCCGCTGCCCACAGTGGCGGCTACCTGGCCGACCAAGCCGGTGGATTACCTGGCGCACCTGATTGGCCACGAAGGGGAGGGCAGTTTGCTGGCGGAACTCAAACGCCTCGGCCTGGCGGAATCGCTCAGTGCCGGGCTGGTGTATGACAGCCGCGCGGGCGCACTGTTCAGCACCACGATATCACTCACCCACGCCGGTGTGGCTGAAAGCGATGCCATTACCCGCGCCTTTTTCAACTGGCTGGAACTGGTCAAGACACGGGGGCTGGAAGAGTGGCGTTATGCCGAGCTGGCGAACCTGAGCCGCATTGCCTTTCGCTTTGCCGACAAGCATGCCCCGATCAATTATGTGAGCCAGATCAGCTCCATGCTGCACACCTTCCCACCTTCCGAGGCGCTGCGCGGCCCCTATTTTTACCAGGGCTACAATGCGCAGGAAATCAGGGATATTGCTGACCGCTTGCGGCCGGACAACGCCCTGGTCACCGTGGTGGCCCGCCCTGTTGAAGACCCGGCCGCTGAGTCGTCGCAGGAGTCAGCCGCGCCGCAGACATTGTCGACCTATTACCAGGCACCTTACCGGGTTGAGGCGCTGCAGGTGGCCGATCTGACCGGCGGTGATGACGAACCCGGACTGCTGCAACTGAGCCTGCACTTGCCTGAGCCCAACGCCTATATCCCCGAGCACCTGGCGCTCAACAAACCCGATACGGTCCAGGACAAGCCCGCCCTTATCAAGGCTGGGGGCGACCAGGGGCTGTCCATCTGGCACTACCCCGACACTGTATTTCAGACTCCCCGCGCCCTGTTTGAAGCGCGCATCGCCATCGCCGATCTGCAGGATCGCCGTCGCGAAACCCTGCTCGATCTGTACCGCGCCATGGTGCAGGACCAGCTGTCATCGCAAACTTACCCCGCTGCCCAGGCTGGATTGGGCTTTGATATTGGTCGCTGGGACAATGGCTTAAGCCTGAGTGTTAAAGGTTATAGTGAAAAGCAGCCTCTGCTGCTGGCTGAGATTACCGCCGTGATGGCGCAGCCGGAATGGGATGAGGCGCGTTTTGCGCGGGTCAAAAGCACCCTGCTGCGACTGTGGCGCAATACCGCCAAGGACTGGCCCATCAGCCAGGTATTTGCCGCTGTTTCGCCCCTGCTGCGCGATAGCTGGTTGCCCCTCGAAAAAGCCGACACCCTCGACAGCCTGACCATGGCCGACCTCAAGGCATTCGTTGCCGATCTGTATGGCAACAGCCATGCCCGTTACTACGCGGGCGGCAATCTCGACCGCGCAACGGCCAGTGACATGGCCCTGACAGTAAGCGACAAGCTGGGTTTGCGCGCTGCTGGCGAGGATGCCATCGCCATCAACTACGAGGTGAAAAACCTTGCCGCCACAGAGCCGGTGCCGCAATTTGATATCTATGTGGATCACGCTGACAACGTGGCGGTGCTGTTCCTGCAGGGGGCCGAGGATACTCTTCAGGAGCGCGCCCTGTTTGCCCTGATCGAGAAGGTGGCGGAAGCGCCGTTCTATTCCGACCTGCGCACGGAAAAGCAGCTCGGCTATGTGGTGGGTTCGTCCATTTCTCCCATGCACCGGGTGCCGGGGCTGATGTTCTATGTGCAATCCCCGACCATGGAGAGCACCGGGCTGCGCAGTGAAATCGACGGCTTTTTGACTGCCTTTGACGAAAAGGTGGCTGCTCTGGGTGAGGAAGACCTGCAGCGCCTGAAACAGGCAGTACTGGCTTCCATTGAGGAAAAACCCAAAAACATCATGGAGCTTGCCGGTCGTCACCTGGAATCCCTGTACCTGGGTTACGACGATTTTGATTTCCGCTCGCGCCTGGCCGAGTCTATCCGCAACACGACTTTGGCGGATTTGCAGGGCGCCTATCAGCGTGTTGTACTCAAGCAACGTGAGGGCATCTGGCTGCTGTCCTCCCGCGATACAGAGGACATGTCACTTGACCGCACCAAGCGCGATACCCTGGTGGAAGGGGTGTTCACATACCCCCAGTAGCCCATCCCCCCGGCAGGCCATGAGCTGTCACACAGGCTTCGCCGGGGAAGTCTGAAGGGCAGATGCCCCTGTATAATGGCGCGAGAATTGCCTATCATGTGCAGCCCGCGGCAATAGTACCGGTCCTCCAATGGCGGAGGGCCTGTATTCGGGGTTGCCGCAGTCCCTAGCCCCCCTGTACGACAATCATCCCAGCTTGCCTGCCCAGCGACTTGAGACCAGCTTGTGTCCCGAATGTGTTAGCGCGCAGCAGGATGGCCACCTGGCAACCATATCGCCGTGGACCAACATCGTCTTGGTGGGGTAAAGTCTGTAGAATGAATCCGATTTTGACCAACGAGGTTATTAAAAAATAATGCAGCACGATATTGATCCACTGGAAACCCAGGAGTGGCTTCAGGCGCTGGAGTCCGTCATCAAATTTCAGGGTGAGGAGCGCGCGGGTTTCCTGGTCAGGCAGTTGCTCGACAAGGCAACCGATTCCGGCATCCCCGCCCCCAATTCCGTCACCACGCCGTTTCGCAATACCATTCCTGCCTCCCAGGAAAAGCGTATGCCCGGCGACCTGTTTATGGAACGCCGTATCCGCTCACTGGTGCGCTGGAACGCCCTCGCCATGGTGATGCGCGCCAACAAGAACGACGATGGACTGGGTGGCCATATCTCGACCTTCTCCTCCGCCGCAACGCTCTACGATGTAGCGTTCAATTACTTTTTCCGTGGCCGTGGTGAGGATCATCTGGAAGACCTGATCTACTACCAGGGCCACAGCTCACCGGGCATCTATGCGCGCTCTTTCCTCGAAGGCCGCATATCCGAGGAGCAACTCGATAATTTCCGCCGCGAAGTGGGGGGCAACGGGCTGTCGTCCTACCCCCACCCCTGGCTGATGCCGGACTACTGGCAGTTCCCCACTGTGTCCATGGGCCTCGGCCCCATTCAGGCCATCTACCAGGCCCACGTAATGCGCTACCTGTCGGCGCGGGGACTGGTGCCGCGCGGCGACCGCAAGGTCTGGGCTTTCCTCGGCGACGGTGAAACGGACGAGCCGGAAAGCCTCGGCGCCATTTCCCTGGCGGGCCGCGAAGGCCTGGAAAACCTCGTGTTCGTGGTCAACTGCAACCTGCAGCGTTTAGACGGCCCGGTGCGCGGCAACGGCAAGATTATCCAGGAACTGGAAGGCGTGTTCCGCGGCGCTGGCTGGAACGTGATCAAGGTGGTGTGGGGCCGCATGTGGGACCCGCTGCTGGAACGCGACAAAACCGGCAACCTGCAAAAGGTCATGAACGAGGTCTGCGACGGCGAGCTGCAAAACTGCAAGAACAACGGCGGCGCCTACACTCGCGAGAACTTCTTCGGTAAGTACCCCGATACCGCCGAACTGGTCAAGGATATGAGCGACAAGGATATCCAGTATCTCAACCGCGGCGGTCACGATCCCTACAAGGTCTACGCGGCCTATGCCCAGGCGATGGAAAACAGCGGCAAACCCACGGTGATTCTCGCCATGACTGTAAAAGGTTACGGCATGGGCGCGGCGGGCGAGGCGGCCAACGACACCCACTCGGTGAAAAAGCTCGATCTCGAAAGCCTGAAGAATTTCCGCGACCGCTTCGGTATCCCCATCCCCGATGCCCAGCTGGAAACAGTGCCCTATTACCGTCCGCCGGAAGACAGCCCGGAAATGGTCTACATGCGCAAGCGCCGCGAGTCCCTCGGTGGCTACCTGCCTGCCCGTCAGGCCGACTTTTCTGCGCTCAAAACACCGCCCTTAAGCGTTTTCCAGAAGCAACTGGAGACCTCTGGCGAGCGCCAGATTTCCTCCACCATGGCCTTTGTGCGCATTCTCACCACCCTGGTCAAGGACAAGGAAATGGGCGCCCGGGTGGTGCCAATCGTGCCCGATGAAGCACGCACCTTCGGCATGGAGGGCATGTTCCGCCAGCTGGGTATCTATTCCTCCCAGGGGCAGAAGTACACGCCCCACGACTCCGACCAGATCATGTATTACAAGGAGGATAAAAAGGGCCAGATCCTCGAGGAGGGCATCAACGAAAGTGGCGCTATGTCGGCCTGGATTGCCCTCGCCACGGCGTACAGCAATTACGATTGCCCGATGGTGCCGTTCTATATCTTCTATTCGATGTTTGGTTTTCAGCGCATCGGCGACTTGGCCTGGGCCGCAGGCGACAGCCAGGCGCGGGGCTTTTTGATCGGCGCCACCGCCGGTCGCACCACGCTTAACGGCGAGGGTCTGCAACACCAGGATGGCCACAGCCACCTGCTGGCCAGTACCATCCCCAACTGCCGCTCCTACGATCCGTGTTACAGCTACGAGCTGGCGGTGATCATTCAGGATGGCCTCAAGCGCATGTACGAAGACAAGGAAAATTGCTACTACTACATCACCACCATGAACGAAAACTACGTTCACCCGGCCATGCCTGAGGGTGCCGAAGAGGGCATTATCCAGGGTATTTATGCCCTGAAAAAAGGCGGCAAAACCCCCAAGGGCAAGCACCGCGTGCAGCTCATGGGTGCGGGCACCATTCTCAACGAAGTGGTCGCCGCTGCCGATCTGTTGCGCGACAACTACAAGATCGAGAGCGATGTGTGGAGTGTTACCAGCGTCAATACCCTGGCTCGCGACGGCCAGGCGGCGACGCGCTGGAACTTGCTGCATCCCGGTGAGAAAGAGCAGCAAGCCTATATCACCAGCACCCTGGCCGGACACGATGGCCCCTTTATCATCGCCACCGATTACATGAAGAGTTACAGCGAGCAGCTGCGGCCCTTTATCCCTGGCGATTACCATGTGCTCGGCACCGATGGCTTTGGCCGCAGCGATACCCGTGCCAAGCTGCGGGATTTCTTTGAAGTGGATCGCCGCTATATCGCCGTCGCTGCCCTTTACGGGCTCGCCAAACAGGGCAAGATTGACCTTGCTGTGGTCAAGCAAGCCATTGCCGATTTCGGCATTGATCCTGAAAAATCCAATCCGCTTTTTGTGTAAGGGGCTGTATCAATGGCGAGTGAAACCATCAAAGTACCGGATCTCGGTGGCGCCGACGAAGTCGAGGTGATCGAGGTCAGTGTCAGCATCGGTGACGAAATCAGCGTTGAGGACACCCTGCTGGTACTGGAATCCGACAAGGCCTCCATGGATGTGCCGTCTCCCAAGGCCGGGGTGGTCAAGAAAGTATTGGTAAAGGTAGGCGACAAGATTTCCCAGGGCACAGCGATTGTGGAAATGGAGTCCTCCGATTCTGCTGCACCGGAAAAGGCAGAATCGTCGGCAGCCGAGAAAAAGCCGGAAGCAGAGCCCGAGGCGGAAAAACCGCCAGCAAAAGAATCTGAAGGTAAGAAATCTGACAAGCCTGCGGCCAAAAGCCAGTCTGCCGAGCAGACAGTCAAACTGCCTGACCTCGGCACCGGCGATGCCGTCGATATTATCGAGATCAACGTAGCGGTTGGCGACGAAGTGGCGGAAGGGGATACCCTGATGACCCTCGAAGGGGACAAGGCCACCATGGATGTGCCCAGCCCCTATGCTGGCAAGATTACTGCGCTGTTGGTGAAAGAGGGCGGCAAGGTCAAGTCCGGCGATGCGGTGGCAGAAATGACCACCCAGTCCGCTGTTGAGTCAGCGCCAGAACAGCAACCTGAGCAGCAGCCCGAGCCTGAAAGCAAACCACCACAACCCGCTCCTGCCAGCGAAAAGCCTGCGGAAAAACCGCCGCAAACGGCTGAACCGTCAACCGCCCCCGGTACCCTGAACGAAGCGGAAGCACCGGCTGCTGATGTGTATGCTGGCCCGATGGTGCGCCAGTTTGCCCGCGAGCTTGGCGTTGATCTGCGCAACGTCAAGGGTAGTGGCGACAAGGGCCGCATCGCCAGGGAAGATGTGCAGGCCTATGTGAAAAAGGCCTTGTCCGCACTCGAATCGGGTGCGCCTGGCACCGCTACTGGTGGTGCTGGCATTCCCCAAATCCCCGATCTGGACTACAGCCAGTTCGGTGAAATCGAGGAGCTTCCCCTCAGCCGCATTGCCAAGCTGACTGCCGCCAACATGACCCGCACCTGGCTCAACGTGCCAGCGGTGACGCAGTTTGATGATGCCGATATCACCGAGATGGAGGAGTTCCGCAAGGGCCTCAAGGCCGAGGCGGACAAGCGCGGCGTCAAACTCACCCCGGTGGCCTTTATGATGCTGGCCTGCGCCCGCGCCATGACGGCCCACCCGGTCATCAACCGCTCCTGGCACAGCAGCGGCGAAAAGCTGATCCAGAAAAAGTTTGTGCATATCGGCATGGCGGTGGACACCCCCCGCGGCCTGATGGTGCCGGTGATCCGCGATGTGGATAAAAAAGGCCTGTGGGAACTGGCAGAAGAAACCGCCGCCGTGGCGCAAAAGGCCCGCGACGGTAAGCTCAGCGCCAATGACATGCAGGGCGGCGGCTTTTCCATCTCCAGCCTCGGTGCCATCGGCGGCAGAGGTTTTACCCCCATCGTCAATGCGCCGGAAGCGGCGATTCTCGGTATTTCCAAAGCCTCAATCCAGCCTGTATGGGACGGCAAGGCTTTTGTCCCACGCCAGTTGCTGCCCCTGAGCCTGACTTACGATCACCGCCTGATCAACGGCGCCGATGCCGGAAAATTCATGACCGACCTGGTGAGTATGATGGGCGATATACGACGATTGCTGTTGTAATCGCTGGTTGATACGCCCATAAAAAACCCCGGTCAGGACCGGGGTTTTTTTATGGGCAGGGTGTAGGGTACCGTTTAGAACTGGAAAGAGAATGAAACAGTAATTTGGCCGTAACTGATTGAATTTGCGTAAAATTGGGCAACATGAGTGAAATGGAAAATTACGTTTACTTCTGGACAAAAAACGGGGTTTCACCGGTGAAATTGTGAATTAAATCGGTGAATCGAAGGGTGATAACGGTGTGTTATCACCCTTTTTATTGCCTGTTAACAGCTGATTGACCGACGGTCGGACGGGTGTGCTAAACTTTGATCAGCTGGTGGAGGCAGGAAATGGCTTCTGTCGTGGCAGGTTTCAAGACCCCCTGCGTATGTGGGATGCGCCGCCCCACCCACCAGCTCATAGCTTGCCCCATATCAGCTCGTACTCCTTCTTCCTCAGATCCGTTATATGCACTCTTCCCAGTGATCTCAGGCTTGAGAACTGGTTACCTTTACGTTTCAGATTGACCGCGACAACAGCACGGGAATTCCTGCCATCGGCGTGGCCCTTCATTACAAAGACCAACTCCTTACCATGCAGCAATACCGCCGAGTGATTTGCAAACTCAGCGGGAAGGTTTTTGAATTCAGCCAGACTGATCCTTTTGGCATCATCTTTATGGGTGCCTTTGACGTGATTCGTCTGATTATCGAATACCACGACTGTGGCACTGACAGGCTCCATATTCTTGGCTTTGAGCGCATCGATCACCGGTGACGACAAATAACCAATGGTATGGGCATAGCCCCTTGGCGGCTGGCCAGCCCGCTCTTTCAGCCAGGCATGCCAACCTTTATTGAGCTGGGCAATATGATCATCCAGATTGGCAAACACCTCAGCACGTAGCGCATCAGGCAACGCCATCAGCTTTTCGCCAAAGGCGATATCGGAACCCAGCCAGGCCTTGCCAACGTTGTAGTCCCAACCCGGATCAATACCAATCGGCACCTGACCATAGTCAAGCCCTGTTGACGTGTTGACACGCCAGGTAGTTTCGATAGGCGGTGCCTTGGCAGGCTCAATACCCCAGCGCTTCAGTTGTGCCTCCGTAGCGGAGATGATCCAGCAACGGCAACCCCAGCCGTTCGGCGGATAATGGGTATCCCACCAGGGATCATCCACCGGCAATGCCACCAAGTGCCAATTGCCATGTTCTGGCCGCACAGGGTGAATTATTGCCCGTCAACGGACAGTACGATTTTGCCTCGCACATGACCGCTGCTGCTTAATGCCAGTGCGTCTTTTACCGCGCTTAAGGGAAATACCTGGCTGATAATGGGGCGCACCTCACCACTTTCCAGCAGCGGGGTAATATCGGCCAGCTGCTGCGGGTAAAAGCCGCCGTGCACCACAAATTTTTTCACATCCGGGCGCAGGGTTGGCTCGCCCCATTGCTCGCCCACCAGTGAGGCCAGCACGCCAGCGGGGCGAATCGCCGCCAGGCAATCCAGCTGTGTTTGCTCACCAACGGCATCGAGTGCTGCATCGATCAAGCCTACGGCATCCAGTGATTGCGTGTGGTAATCGATAAATACGTCAGCCCCGAGATCAAGCAGGAAATCCCGGCTGTGTGCTGAGCCTGTAGCAATAACCCGGGCGCCAGCCCATTTGGCAAACTGCACGGCAAAGGTGCCCACACCTCCGGCAGCGGCGGTGATCAACACTGTCTGGCCTGCCTTAAGATTGATGCCTTCAGGGTCAAACAGTGCTGTCCATGCGGCCAGTGCCGCCACTGGCACGGCGGCTGCCTCCACATAATCAAGATTGGTGGGTTTGGGTACCAGACGGTCCTCGGCGCTGACCATATATTCCGCAAAAGAACCGTCATAGCGAAAATCCACATGGCCATAAACCGCATCACCTGGCGCCAGGGTGGTGACAGCGCTGCCGGTTTTTTCGACCACTCCAGCCACTTCAAAACCCGGCACAGTTGGCAGGGTTCGCTGCAAAAATTCCTGATTGATACCCTGGGTCAGCTGCCAGTCCACCGGGTTGACTCCGGCGGCATAAACCCGAATCAGCACTTCATCAGGGCCGGGCTCGGGGCAGGGGATATCCTCGTAGCGAATCTGGTCGATGCCGTCGAAATTGTGGATGCGAACTGCCTTGATGGTTGTCATTGCTGGCCCTGTAGCATGAATGCGATTGTTATTTTGAGGGCTGTGATTGTGCTGGCAGCAGATTGAGGGTGCAAGGGTGGTGAACGTCGTAAGTCAATGCGAGCTGCAAGATTTGTAGGTTGGGCTGAGGGACTACCCAGCGTTTCCAAGAGATTGCCCTACATCTACCAGAGATTATTGTTGGGCTTCACAAAAAACGTTCAGCCCAACCTACAACCTTATTGTGTGGAGGTGTAATTAACCCAGCCTGATGGGCAGGCTCTGGAGCCCACGCAAGGCATTGGTGCCACCGACTTTCCAGCGCAACTGGTCGCGGGGTACGGCCAGCTGCATGTTCGGGAAGCGCTTGATCAGTGCATTGATAGCGAGCTTGCCTTCTGATCGCGCCAGCCATACACCGAGGCAAAAGTGTATGCCAACACCAAACGCGATGTGCCTGTTGGGATTGCGGGTGATATCAATCTGCTCGGGGTTTTCAAACACGGCTTCGTCGCGGTTGGCTGAACTGAGCACGCCGATCACCTCAGTGCCTTTCGGCACAAGAGTATCGCCGATCATCAGGTCCTCAGTGGGGAAACGCGAGGCGCCATACACCACCGGGCTGGAGAAGCGCAGCAGCTCTTCCACCGCAGGCTCGATCAGGTCGGGGTTGTCGCGCAGCTTGGCAAACTGGTCGGGCTGCTCCAGCAGTGCCAGCATACCGCTGCCGATCAGGTTGACGCTGGTTTCGTGGCCGGCAAACAGCAGCAGGAAGATCATCCCCAGAATTTCGCGGTCGCTCAGCTGATCGCCCTGGTCGTAGATATTGATCAGTGCGGTGACCAGCCGGTCATCGGGGTTTTCCCGGCGCAGCTTGATCAGCCGTTTGAAGAGGCGAATCATTTTCCACATATTGGGCAAGGCCGTGATGCGGCGCAGGCCCGACGCCGTTGAGGTATCAAACGAGCTGCTGGTGAGCTGGTTAAACTCGTAACACTCCTCCGGCGGCACGCCGAGCATTTCCGAAATCACTGTGATGGGCAATGGCTTGGCAAAATCCTCTACCAGATCGGCGTTGTCTTTTTTTGCCATGGCATCCAGCAGATCCTGGGCGATGCGCTCAATCCTCGGCCCCATGGCCTCGACCATTTTGGGGGTGAAGGCCTTGTCCACCAGACCGCGCAGGCGGCGGTGTTCGGGGTCGTCCTTGAGCATCATGATATCCAGCGACCCGATCCGCTTCATCAGCCAGCGCACCGGGAAAGGCATATTGCTCGACATATCGTTGGAAAACCGAGGGTCCTTGTAGACCATCATCACATCGTCATAGCGGGTGACAATAACGGCGGTTTTGCGGGTGAATTCAGATTTGAGCGGCGACACAGGTGCAGTCTTTCTGAGTGTCGCATAGGTGGGCCAGGGGTTTTGCTGGATGGCGGGTTGCGACAGGTCAGTGATGGCCTGTGTCATTGTTGCGGTATTCATAGTGTTGCTTCCCACATAGTAGTATTACGTCCCAAGGTTATTGTCGTTATACAGACGCCCGATCATCGAGCTGTGATATCCATCATGGATAGGGCCTTGCCCCGTCTGGCATGGACTTCCATCCACGGGTGAAGAGTTCAATTATTTGACTATTGTGTCAAGTATATTTGCTGTGACTGTTGTGTTGAGGCTTGAATAGATGGTATCTAGGCAGCAGAGGAGGAATGATGGACGATTTGATCTGGGCCCCGGCCTGGCAAGTGCGGGAACGCATTGTCAGCGGTGAAATCTCGGCTGTTGAGGTGGTCGAGGCGGCGCTTGCCCGTCTTGCTGCCGTTGAGCCGAAACTGCACGCTTTCCGCACGGTCTGTGCTGATCAGGCCCGGGCTGCCGCCCGGCAAGCCGACGAAATGGTCAAAAACGGCCTGCCTCACGGGCCGCTCCAAGGCGTGCCGATGGTTCTCAAGGACGAGCCCTGGGTGGCAGGTGTTCCGGCTACCGGTGGCTCGCTGCTGTTTGAGGACTTTGTGCCTGCACAGGACGGAACACTCACGGCACGCTTGCGCGCGGCAGGCGCCATCATCATCGGCATGACCAATGTGCCGGAGTTCTATACCTGGAGCCGCACGGCTAACCGCTTGGGGCCTGAAACGCTCAACCCCTGGGATACTCGCCGTTCACCGGGGGCATCGAGCGGTGGCACCGGCGCCGCCGTTGCAGCGGGCGTCGCGCCGCTGGGCATTGGCTCTGACGGCGGTGGCTCCATCAGGATTCCCTCAGCGGCTTGCGGGTTGGTGGGGCTTTTCCCCACACCGGGTCGCATTCCGGATACCGGCAGCTTCAGCTATGCCCGGGTTGGCAGCATGGGGCCCATGGCGCGGGATGTACGCGATCTCGCCATCGCCATGGATGTGCTGTCAGGCCCTGACGGCATCGATCCGCGCCCCTGTCCGCCCGCGCGGGAATTTACCGCCAGCCTGGAAGACGGCGTGGTTGGCATGCGATTTTTGTGGTCGCCGTATCATT